>SAMEA3663267__coassemble_156_pt1 | contig 23396 bp, 23 predicted proteins | sample SAMEA3663267__metabat2_low_PE_011 | metagenome-assembled genome bin SAMEA3663267 (sample SAMEA3663267) | pig gut metagenome | biome: pig gut; feature: pig-associated habitat; material: faeces | place: China | collected 2013 | reverse complement strand
TATAATGGTGAAACAGCGAATGATATTGCAAAAAGAAAGAAACTAAGATATAGGGAAGATATATTAGATAATATGGGTAGTGATGAATTAATTGCTAATTTATTTAGAATATCACAGACAGAAGAAAAGCTAAAGAAAGATAATATATATAGTTGTAGCAAAGCAACAGCTACACATTACGAAGTTGGTTCCAAAGTAAGAAAAGCAATAGAAGACATTGGAGGAACAATGCCAGAAGACTTACCAAAACCAGCAAAAAGTATTAAACAAATTGAAAAAGAGCAATTAAAAAGATTGAAAGATAAAAAAACAAAATTAATGTTAGATGAATAAAAGATGATATAAATTAGCCATACACTGTTTGATGAAATTATAGAGAAAAATGGAAAATTTGACTAAAAAGTGTAAAAATGGTATAATATAAGTGTATTTAATAATTTAGGAGGGAATTAATATGAGTTTTATAAATGAATATCCTACAAATAAAACAGCCCAAGAAGAAGAATTAGAATTAAAAATGAAATTAGAATCTCTTATAAGAACTGCTCTTAGGAAAACTTCTCAAGAACGTACAGAGGGATTAATATTAACAGATGAACAAATTGAGAAAATAGTTTCAAGAGTAAGAAGATTAAGTTTTGATAACAGTAAAAGAGGAGCTTCATCATTAGAAGGAATTATTAACAGAGCATTACATGGTTCAAATGATCCAGAAATCGAATCAATATTATCTCAACAATCAAAAATATATAGAGCAAAACAAGCAGAATTTAGAAAATCAGAAGAATATGAAGTAGCTCAAGAAATAAATAAAACACATCCTGATGTAATGGAAAAGATTATGCTAGCGTTTGACATAGCAGTATGTGAAGAAAAAGAGGATGGAACTGTAGAAATGTATTGTAGTTGTGATGAATCAAGACTTATATCAAGTAAGCATGACAATGCTGTTATAAAGACTAAAGATGGGAAAACAACTATTAAAGTGTTAGAACCAGATAATAGTGAAAAAACATTACCAGATAAATAATTGTATAGTAAAAATTATTTACCTCAAATCCTGTAGTACAATTTTAATGTGCTTTATAAAATTAAGTCAAGGTTAAAATGAATGTGCCATTGCACAACCTTGACTAAATTTTAAAAGCACATTATTTTTCAGCTAACAGGATTTAAGGATAAGTATATTTAATTAAGTGTCAAGAGGGACGGGGAATTTTGGCACATATATTGACATTTTACATAATGTGTGATATGCTATCAGCATGTTTAGATATTTATACAGCAAAATCTAAATAAATAATATTATTATTTATCTGGAGGGGCTGTATAAACCTCCAGATGTATTTGGAGGTAAAAGTGAAAGGAAGAAAAGGGAAAGAAGCCGTATCTGAACAGGAAACTGCACTTACAAAACAGGAGAAAATGAGTTTAATATCAGCAATAAGCAGATCTGGAGAAAGAATGCGTTTCTTAAGAAGTCCTGAATATATGCGGCGATTTTATGGTGAAAACAGCGAGCAATACCAGCGTTTCGTTGCTAAAGAAAAAAAAGAAAAAGAAGAGGACTAATTCCACACACAAACCCATCGTATATCACAATATATATGGTGGGTTTTATTTTTTTTAAAATGATTTGACAATTGTTTTCTTAAGAGTTAACATCACACACAATATAAAAATAAGTGAGGTGATGTGGAATGAATAACGAATTATATAAGCTTTCTAATAGCAACATAAATATGCTAGATATAATTTTCAATGCAAGGGCAGATGATTTAGCAATAATGATTAAGAAAGATATTGAAAAAGTAAATAAAACAAGTAAGCAAACCAACAGTGCATATAAACTATTTAAAGAAAACTTAGATAAGTTTCCAAATGATAATAGCTATAAAATAATCAAAGCGTATATTATTGATACTAAATCTATGATAGACAAACTAGAATGTCAAAAACAAGCATTAGAAGAAAAACAAAATTCATTGCTTAACTTACTAATTGATGGTACAATAGATAAAGAAATATACAACGCAAAAAAATTGAGTTAAACAAAAATATAAAAAAATAAAAGACCAAGAAAATACTGGAGCGATTTAAAGCAAAAGCTGATTTCAGAAGGATTTGTTGAAGTGTCCGAAAAAATCGGACAGTTGAAGATGCTGGCAAAAGATGGAAAAATGAGGCTAACAGATGTAGCAGATACAAAGACTTTATTAAGAATTATACAAACAATCCCATCTCCCAAAGCAGAACCTTTTAAAAGGTGGTTGGCTCAAGTTGGAAGTGAAAGATTAGATGAAATCGTTAATCCAGAGCTTGCTATTAATAGAGCAAAGGAAACTTATATAAGAAAAGGTTATGATGATAGTTGGATTGCACAAAGATTAAAGTCAATAGATAGTAGAAAAGACCTTACTGATAACTGGAAAGAAAGAGGAGCTAAAGACAGAGATTATGCAATATTAACTGATGAAATTTATAAGAGTACATTTAATATGAATACAGCATAATATAAAGAATGACAAAATATTATTGCAAAAGAGAAAAGGCTCAAAATTATGGCCTGGATATTATGCATTACCAGCTGGACACGTGGAGTGTTGCTCGTTGCTATATCTAAAATAGTATGGTATAATATAATCCATTATAGAAGAAAACCCAAACAATAAATGGGTATTAAATAAAAAGGGGGAAAATAAATAATGAAAAAATTTGGAAATGTATTATGGGGAATAATTTTAATTATTATTGGTTTAATAATAGGAGGAAATGCACTTGGAATAACAAATATCAATATATTTTTTGATGGATGGTGGACATTATTCATTATCATACCATGTTTTATAGGACTATTGAAAGAAGATGAAAAAACAGGAAATTTAATAGGATTACTAATTGGTGTAGCTTTACTTTTAGGATGTCAAAATATTTTAGATTTTGATTTAATATGGAAATTAGCATTTCCTACAATTTTAATAATAATTGGATTGTCAATTATTTTTAAAGACAATTTAGGTGGGAAAGTAAGCAGTGAAATAAAAAAATTAAATGAAAAGAGAAATGGAGAAAATTCATATTGTGCAACATTTTCAGGACAAAATGTAAATTTTGATGGAGAAAAATTTACAGGAGCAGATTTAACAGCTATATTTGGTGGAGTTAAGTGTGATTTAAGAAAAGCTATTATTGAGTCAGATGTAGTTATTAATGCAAGTAGCACATTTGGAGGGATTGATATATATGTACCATCAAATGTCAAAATAAAAACAAAATCAACATCAATATTTGGAGGAGTTGAAAATAAAGCAAATACAACAGAAGATGAAAATAGCCATACAATTTATATAAATGGAACAGCATTATTTGGAGGTGTTGAAGTAAAATGACAACAGCTCAAAAAGTTATTAAATACATAGCTCTCGGCTTTGCCGCATTTTTAATTGTTACAATAATATCAGCAATATTAAGTGGCGGATATGCTTTACTAAGAGCATTCGGACTCATTCATGTAGATAAGAACATTGTAACAGAGGAGTTAAAAGTAATATCAAGTGAAGTAAAAGAAATATCAACATTAAAAATAGATTTATCGTGTACAAATCTAGACGTAAAAATAGGAGATAATTTTAAAGTTGAAACTAATAATTCAAAAATAACTTTTACAAATGATAATGGTAGTGTAAAAATAAAAGAGGAAAATCGAAACTGGTTAAATAACAATAAGAAAAGTAATTTAATAATTTATATTCCAGGAGATATGATAGCCATAGATGAGACAAAAATAGAAACAGGAGCTGGGAAAATAAATATAGAAAAATTAAATACACAAAGTCTATATCTTGAATTAGGTGCTGGAGATGTATATATAAAAAATTTAACAGTAACAAAAGAAGCAAAGATTGATGGGGGATTAGGTAGAACAGAATTAAAATCTTGTGAAATAAACAATTTAAAAGCAAATCTAGGAATGGGGGATTTTGTTTTTAATGGTAAATTAACAGGAAAAAATGAAATAGACTCTGGAGTTGGGGCTATTGATATAGACTTAATGGATAATAAAGGAAATTATAAAATTAATGTAAGCAAAGGATTAGGCAATGTTACACTTGATGGTCAAAAACTTGAAATGGATAGAGTTTATGGAACAGGTGAAAACTATTTAGATGTTGATGGTGGTATAGGAGAAATAAAAATAGAATTTAAGGAGGAATAAAAATGGAAAACAAAATATGCCAAAGTTGCGGTATGCCTATAATTTCCAATGAACAATTAGGAACAAATAAAGATAAAAGTAGAAATGAGGATTATTGTATATATTGTTATAAAGATGGCGAATTCATAGATAAAGTTACAATGGAAGAATATATAGAAATGTGTTCTCAATTTGGTTCACAAGCAGGCATGACTAATGAAGAAATGAAAAAGCATTGTAAGAAATTATTTCCGACTTTAAAAAGGTGGAAAGTTAATTAAAGAAAATAGTTAAGAGAAGAAGAAAAGAAAATGAATATAAAAGATTATGGATTTAAAGAAAATTTAAAAAGAAACAATATCAATGGAAGAATTCCAGCAAGAATAATAGCTACACATAAAGACAGATATGAAATTGTATGTGATAAAGGAAATGGATTTGCAAAAATTAAAAGAGGATGTTTTTATGATAATCCAAATTCGGATTATCCGACAACAGGAGATTTTGTATTAATTGAATGGAATGAAAATGGAGAAAGTATGATAACGGAGACATTAAAAAGGGAAAGCTTATTTTCAAGAGTGGCATCTTCAAGTGATAAAAATCACGAATTACATAAACAACATGAACAACTTGTTGCAGCAAATTTTGATTATGTGTTTATAATGCAATCTCTGAATGATAATTTTAACTTGCATAGGATAGAAAGGTATTTGACGTTATCTTGGCAATCTGGAGGAATTCCAGTTATTATTCTTACCAAAAGAGATTTAGTAGAAAATTATATAGCCTATATAAATCAAGTAAAGAATATAGCAATAGGAGTAGATATTTATGCAATAAGTTGCAAAACAGGAGAAGGAATAGAAAATATTAGAAAATATTTTGAAAAAGGAAAAACTATTGTGTTTTTAGGCTCATCTGGTGTTGGCAAATCTACTCTTGTAAATACTTTGTATGGTGAAGAAATAATGAAAACATCTGAAATTAGAGAAGAAGATTCTAGAGGAAGACATACAACAACATCAAGGAATCTAATTATACTACCCAATGGAACAATGATTATAGATACACCAGGAATGAGAGAATTAGGAATGTGGGAGGTATCTGAAGGATTAGATAAAACATTTAAAGATGTAGAGCAATATTTAGGAAAATGTAAGTTCTCAGATTGTACTCATACAAATGAACCTGGTTGTAAAATATTAGAAGCAATAAAAAATGGAGAATTATCACATGATAGGTTTAATTCTTATATTAAATTACAAAATGAAGCAAAGTATAATAATGATAGCGAAAACTATTTAAAAGAGAAAAGAAACAAATTCAAAGATATAGCAAAACATAATAAAGTAAATAAAAAACACTAATAGCAGTTGCCTAATAGTGTTATAATAAATCTTGCCAATACGGGGCATTTCGGCACCTATTGGCATATTAATAATTTTCAAAATTATATTTATTTTTAGGTATTTGTGGCATACTAAGTAGAACAAAATATAGGAGTTGATAGTATGCAGAACATAAAAAAGGAAGACATAGACGTAAAAAAATATTATGGAGAAGATACAGTATTAAAAGTAGAAGAATTTAAAAATAAATATAAAATATCAGAGAATGGATTAGAAACAGAAGAAGCAAAAGAAAAATTAAAAAATCTAGGGCTAAATCAAATAAAACAATCAAAGTCCAAAAAGTGGTACAATTATCTATTATCAAGCTTATTTAGTACTTTTAATAGTATATTATTAGGAATAGGCTTTATTTTAATTTATACAGATATAATTCTGCCAGAAAAGCCAAGTCCAGCAAATATTATAGTAATAATTGCATTAATTATAGTAAGCACATTACTTGAATTTTTTGAGGTATTCCGCTCAAATAAAGCTGCAGACAAGCTAAAAGAACTTGTTGAAACAACAAGTACAGTCATAAGAGATAGTAAAAAAATAAAAGTACCGCTAAAAGAAGTAACATTGGGAGACATTGTACTTTTATCAGCAGGGGATATGATTCCAGCAGACCTTCGTATAATAGAATCCAAAGATTTATATGTAGGACAATCATCTATTACAGGTGAGTCTGATGCAGTAAGAAAAGTTACAAACACAGAATTAGAAGGTATAAATGAAATAGAGAGTATAACAGACTTAGACACAATATGTTTTATGGGAACAAATGTAATAAGTGGAACAGCAAAAGCGGTCGTTATAAAAAAAGGTGATGATACTTATTTCGGAAAAGTTGCATATACTCTAACTCAAGGAAAACCAAAAACTAATTTTCAAAAAGGAATAGAAAGTATTAGCAAACTCCTAGTTCATTTTATGATAGTTTTAATTCCAATTGTATTTATACTAAATGCTTGGAAACATGACTATATATTATCATTCACATTTGCAGTAGCGATTGCAATAACAATAACACCATTATTATTACAAGTTATTTTATCATCATGCCTTTCAAAAGGTGCAGTAAGGATGTCTAAAAAAAAGACTATAGTAAAAAAGTTAGACTCTATCCAAAACTTTGGGGCAATGAATATTTTATGTACAGATAAAACTGGGACTCTTACAGAAGACAAAATAGTATTGGAAAAATATTTAGATGTATATGGAAATGAAGATATAAGAATATTAAAACATGCATTTTTAAACTCGTATTTTCAAACAGGGCTAAAGGGAAGTATAGATGAGGCTGTAATTAATAGAGCCTTAAAAAATAATTTAAGTAATTTAGTAAATGAGTATAGAAAAGTAGATGAAATCCCCTTTGATTTTACTAGAAGAAGACTATCTATTGTAGTTTCAAATGATGATGGTAAGTTATTGATAACAAAAGGTGCTGTTGAGGAAATATTAAGTATTTGTAATACAATAGATTATAACCATGAGATTATGCCAATAACAAAAGAGATAAAAGACAATATTAGAGAGATTGCAAATAGATTAAATGAAGAAGGATTAAGAGTAGTTGCAGTTTGTCAAAAGAGAAATGTAGATAATATAGAAACATTTAGTGTTGAAGATGAGAAACAAATGTCTTTAGTTGGGTTTGTTGGATTTTTAGACCCACCAAAAGAAAGTGCACGTCTTGCAATAGAAAAATTAAATAATGCTGGAATAAGAGTAATAGTGCTAACTGGAGATAATGCAGCAGTTACAAAAAATATTTGTAAAAAAGTAAATATAAATACAAGTAAATTCGTAACAGGTAGCCAAATAGATAAATTAGCAGATAACGGAGTTTTAAGACTACTTAGAAAATCAAATGTGTTTGTTAAATTAACACCAATACAAAAAGCAAGAATAGTCAGAATTTTAAAGGAAAGTGGAAATGTTGTAGGTTATATGGGAGATGGCATTAATGATGCACCATCACTTACCAATTCAGATGTAGGGGTTTCAGTAGATACAGCAGTTGATATTGCAAAAGAAACAGCAGATATAATCCTTTTAGAAAAAGATTTAAATGTACTTCTAGATGGTGTAACTGAAGGAAGAAGAACTTTTGGAAATCTAATGAAATATATAAAAATGGCGGTAAGCTTTAACTTTGGAGAAGTTATGTCTGTAATAATTGCAAGTGTATTTTTACCTTTTCTACCAGAAACGCCAATACAATTATTAGTAGAAAGCTTATTGTACGATTTTGGACAATTAACTTTACCATTTGATAATGTGGACAAAGAATATCTGCAAAGTCCTAAAAGATTTGATATAAAAGATCTTAAACACTTTATGCTTTTTATGGGACCATTAAGTTCAGCCTTTGATATGCTGGTGTTTGCATCGCTATGGTTTATATTTGGAATTAGGAAAGCATCAGTATTCCAAACTGTATGGTTTAGTTACAGTATAGTTTCTAACCTTACAGGTATGCACATTATAAGGACTGCTAAAATGCCATTTATACAAAGTAATGCAAATAAAATGGTATATTTCTCATCAATATTATTAAGTATTATAGGAGTATTAGTACCATACACATTCTTAGGTAAAGCAATTGGATTAGTACCAGTAACACTAAATTATTTAAATGTAATAATTGGAGTGACTGCATTATACTGCGTTGCAGCAATATTTGCTAAGAAAATATATATAAAAAAATACGGAGATTGGATTTAAAATATATAGAAATATTCAATTTTACTTGACATTTTTTATAAAAGGAGTATAATGTTAGAGTACTCTAACATTATACGGAGGGAAAATGAAATTAACTAATGTTCAAAAAGAATATTTAAAAACTATCTATTTATTAGAAAAATCTAAAAGAGAAGTGCGTATGACAGATATTGCAAATAAATTAAACAAAACAAAACCTACAGTTAATTATGCTATGAACTCATTAAAAGAGGAAAAACTTATTAATTATGAAGTATATGGACAAATAACATTAACTAATCTAGGTAAGAATGCGGCTGAAAAAGTTTTAGAGGCGTATGATATTGTTTGTTTGTTTTTGACAGAAATATTAAAAATGGACAAAGCAGAGGCTGAGAATGAAGCAAATAAAATAAAAGCAACACTACAAGACGAAACCATAAATAAATTAGCAAAATATACAAACGAGACATTAGGATTACCTAGTTTAGAGTGTGGGTACAATATAAATAATGCAAGATGTTTAAAATGTCTAAGAAGAGAAAGGAAGAATATAAATGGATAATTATTTTGATAATGCTGCAACAACTAGAACAGATGATGAAGTATTAAAAGAAATGCTACCATATTTTAGCCAAAGTTATGGAAATCCATCTTCGATATATAAAATAGGAAGGGAAAATAGAAAAGCAGTTGAGGAGGCAAGAGAAAAAGTTGCAAAAGCAATAAATGCCGAACCAAATGAGATATATTTCACAGCAGGAGGAAGTGAAAGTGATAATACTGCAATAAGAGGTATAGCATATGCATATAAACAAAGAGGAAACCATATTATAACATCTAAAATAGAACATCCAGCAGTATTAGAAACATGTAAACAACTAGAAAAAGAAGGATTTGAGGTTTCATATATTGGAGTAGACGAAAAAGGCATTGTTAATTTAGAAGAATTAAAAAATTCAATAAAAGAGACAACAACATTAATTACAATAATGTTTGCAAATAACGAAATTGGTACAATAGAACCAATAAAAGAAATAGGAAAAATAGCAAAAGAAAATAATATAATTTTCCATACAGATGCAGTACAAGCAATGGGAAGTGTGAAAATAGATGTAAAAGAAATGAACATAGATAGTTTGTCGCTATCAGGACACAAATTTTATGGACCTAAAGGAATAGGAGCTTTATATGTAAAAAAAAGTGTTAGATTCCAAAAATTTGTAAACGGAGGACATCAAGAAAAAAATAAAAGAGCAGGAACAGAAAATGTTCCAGGAATAGTGGGCCTTGGGAAAGCAATAGAAGTTGCATATAGTAATTTAGAAGAACATAATAAAAAAATAAAAGAATTGAGAGACTATTATGTTGAAGAGGTAAAAAAAAGAATTCCATATATAAAAATAAATGGAGATATGGAAAATAGATTGCCAGGAAATAGTAATATATCTTTTAGATTTATAGAAGGAGAAGGATTGCTTTTAAATTTAGATTTAAAAGCAATATGTGCATCAAGTGGTAGTGCTTGTACATCAGGTTCACTTGATCCATCACACGTGCTTTTAGCAATAGGTTTGCCACATGAAATTGCGCACGGTTCTTTAAGAATAACAATAGGAAAATATAATACTAAAGAAGAGGTAGATTACTTATTAAATAATCTAGAAGAAATAGTATCAAGATTAAGAAATATGTCACCACTATGGGAGGAGTTTATTGAAGGAGGAAATAAATAATGGAAATGTATAATGATAAAGTAATAGAACATTATAGTAACCCAAGAAATGTTGGAGCAATAGAAGATGCGTCAGGAATTGGAGAAGTGGGAAATCCAGTTTGTGGAGATATAATGAAAATGTACTTAAAAATAGAAAATAATATAATTGTAGATGTAAAATTTAAAACTTTTGGATGTGGAGCGGCGATAGCAACAAGTAGTATATCTACAGAAATGATAAAAGGAAAAACAATAGAAGAAGCTTTAAAACTAAGTAATAAAGATGTTGTAAATGAATTAGGAGGGCTACCACCAGTTAAGTTACATTGTTCAGTTCTAGCAGAAGAGGCAATAAGAAATGCAATAGCAGATTATTATAGAAAACAAGGAGGAAAAACAGAAGAAGAAATAGTAGCAATCTGTGGTTTAAAAAACAATGGCGAATGTGCACACTGCCATGATGTACAACCAGAATAATTAATTGTAGAAAACTACATTTTTGTCTTCTATAAAATGGTATTTATAAAAAATTGAAGGGAAAATATATGAAACGAGTTTTATTAGGTATGAGCGGAGGCGTAGATAGTAGTGTCGCCGCTATTTTATTAAAAGAAGCAGGATATGAAGTAATTGGTGCTACAATGAAACTATGGGAAAGTGAAGACGAATATATTGAAGGCGGATGTTGTAACATGAACTCTACAATAGATGCGAAAAGAGTATGTGATGTCTTAGATATTCCACATTATGTATTAAATTTTCAGGAAAAATTTAATACATGTGTAATACAAGATTTTATATCTGAGTATAAAAAATGCAGAACTCCTAACCCATGTATTGAATGCAATAAATATTTGAAGTTTGGTACAATGTATGAAATGGCAAAAAAACTAAATTGTGATTATATTGCAACAGGACATTATGCAAAAATAGAATATAGCGAAAAATATAAGCAATATGTATTAAAAAAATCAAATGCAGGAAAAAAAGACCAAAGTTATGTATTATATAATTTACCAAAACAAATGACAGATAAAGTACTATTTCCATTAGGGAATTTTGAAAATAAAGAACAAATAAGAAAAATTGCTGAAGAGCATAATTTACAAGTAGCAAAAAAGCCAGACAGCGAAGACATATGCTTTATACCAGATGGAGACTATAAAAGATTCTTAGAAACAAATTCTGATTTAAAAGCAGATATTGGAAATATAGTAAATACTGAAGGAAAAATTTTAGGGAAACATGAAGGACTGTATAAATATACAATTGGGCAGAGAAAAGGCCTTGGAATTTCAAATGAGTTTCCACTATTTGTTAAAGGCTTTAATCCAGAAAAAAATGAGTTAATAGTTGGGGAAGAAAAAGAAATATTTTCAAAAGAAGCAATTGCAAATGAAATTAATTTAATATTAATGGATGAAATAACAGCTCCAATGGAAGTAAAAGCAAAAATAAGATATGCTGCAAAAGAAGCAGAGTGTATAATTTATCCGATAGAAGATGGCAAAATAAAAGTAATATTTAATGAACCACAAAGAGCAATAACACCAGGACAATCAATAGTATTTTATATAGATGACATTGTACTAGGAGGAGGGAAAATAATATAAAAAAATATTGCACCCAAAGCTACTTTATAATATAATAAAAGTGTAAAAACAAATATAATATAAAAGGGAGGAATTAATATGGACAAAAAAACAACAGGAATTGTAGCATATTTAACATGGATAGGTTGGTTAATAGCACTTCTAGCAGGTGATAAAGAAGGAGCAAAATTCCATATAAACCAAGCATTAGTTATACTATTATTTTCATTATTATCAATAATACCATGTATTGGATGGATTTGGGGAATTTTTATGATAGTATGTTGGTTTATAGGATTCATTGCAGCAATCAATGAAGAAGAAAAATCAATTCCATTATTAGGAAATATCAGAATAATAAAATAAATTGCATATGAATATAATTGCAAGAAACTGTATGGGCGGGCTCTATGCCAGCCCATAATTTTGTAAAAATTGACGGAGTTTTTTTGTATTATAAAAACAGGAGAAAAAATGGAAAAAAATAAAAAAGACTGGACTTACATTTGTGTTTCTATAGCCACATTAATTATTATATTAATAGCTATAGTTTATATTATATATGTTAATAAATTCATAAAAATACCAGAATGCGCTATATATAAAACTTTTGGTATATATTGTCCTGGGTGTGGTGCAACAAGAGCAGTATATAGTTTATACTATGGTGAAATATTAAAATCAATTTATTATAATCCAATTATATTATACTTAGTTATAATAGACTTTTGGTATTTAATAACAGAAGGAATAGCAAAAATTTTAAAAAAAGAAAATAAATTTTTTGTAAAAAACATAAAAATATATCTATATTTAGCATTAACAATTTTAGTAATAAACTGGGGGATAAAATTATTAATGCCAATATGCCAATAGGGACGGGGTGCCAATAGGGACGGGGTATTTTGGCACCTATTGGTATTATCAATAATACAATATGTTTTCATTGATGGAATTTTTATGATAATATGTTGATTTATATTACATAAAATAAAATACACAGAAAATGTAAAAGACTTCCAATTATACAACTAATATGAAATAAAGAGTGCATCCATTTTTGTTTTTTCCCTATAATATAAAGAACTGCTCCTAAAGTGTATACTATTCCACCAGATAATAATAAAATAAAACCATTCATAGTTAATAAAGTAGGCAATAAATTTATCTTAAATATAATAAACCATCCCATTAAAAGATAACAAATCATAGAAAATATTTTATATTTTTTTAAATCAATAGAATTAAAAACAATTCCTAATATTCCTAAGGCCCAAACAATCCCCAAAAGTGCCCATCCAATAGTGGAGTTGTATTGTCTTAGTGTACACAAGGCAAAAGGAGTATAAGTTCCTGCTATAAGAATAAATATAGAGCAATGATCAATTATTTGAAATACTTTTTTTGCTGTGCCAGTAGAATTTAATCCATGATATATGCTAGACATTGTATATAGCAAAATTAATGAAACACCATAAATTGAACTTGCAATAATCCCATAAACATTATTGTGAATAGCAGAAAATATAACACATAATACAAGTGCAATAATACCTAAAGAAGCACCAACAATATGTGATACCATATTGAGGATTTCTTCGCCTTTACTATATGTAGGTAATACTCGATCAGCTAATTTAACTCTATTCATAATTTCCCCCCTGAGCTAGAATTTGTTTTAATTCTTCATTTCTTTTAATCTTATTAGTAGTAGTTTTTATTAATGGTTCTGAAGTTAATGTCATATGTTTTATATATTTATACATTGGAAGAGTTTTATTAATATCTTTAATTTTCGCCCATAAAACATTTTGTAAATCTTTTTCAGAAATATTTGGATATCTTTTATTAACAAAGTCTTTATTGTAAACAATTTTAACAGCCACTTTGACATCATTCTTATCATTTGAAGAAGGTAATCCATAAATAAAAGATTCTTCAACTTCATCTAATCTATTAATTAATAGTTCAAGTTCTTCAGGAAAAACTTTTTTGCCATTTTTTAGAACAATCAAGTCTTTCTTTCTTCCTGTAATAAATAAAAAACCATCTTTATCAATATAACCTAAATCACCAGTATAAAACCAACCATCTTTTAATACATCATTAGTTTGAGTTTCATTTTTATAGTATCCAAGCATTACATTAGGACCTTTTACAGCAATTTCTCCAATACCATTTGAATCAGAATTTTTAATTAAAACTTCTATACTATGCATAGGTTTCCCTACAGATCCATATTTGATAGCATTATCACTCTCAGCAGAAATAACAGGAGAAGTTTCTGTTAATCCATAACCCTGTACAAGATGAATTCCAATTTGATTGAACCATTTAGAAACTTTCGAGTCTAGAGGAGCACCACCAGAAACTATAAATCTCATATTTCCACCTAAAGCATTAATTAACTTTTTGAAAATTTTTCTTCTTATATCTATATTAAATTTTAATAGAATATTGCTTACTTTTACTGCAAAATTAATAAGTTTAGTCTTACCTTGTTTTTCAATTTCGCTTATCATGGTTGAGTACATCTTATCAATTAATATTGGAACGCCAACAAATACGGAAACTTTATATTCTAATAAATTTTGTTTTATATATCTCAGACCATCAGGGAAAACTGTTTTTAGTCCAGCAGCCAACATGACTAACATTCCTGTAGAACCAAAAATATGGTGAAATGGTAAAAAGGCAATATTAACATCAGTTTCATAAAAAGATTCTACTAAAAGCATGTCATATATATTAGTAACAATTCCAAATTGATTTAACATAACCGCTTTAGATTGTGAAGTAGTTCCAGAGGTAAATAATAAAATACTCATAGTGTATGGATCTATTTCACAATTTATATATTCATTATTTCCATTTTCAATTTCTTTTTTTCCATCAGAAAGTAAATTATTAAAACAAAGAAAATTAGGTAATTCATTAAAGCATATAAAATGCTGTATATTAGTTTTATTAGATAATTTTATTTTTTCCATTATATCTTTTAATTTAGCATCGAACACAATAGCTGATACTTCACTTCTAATCAATGAATTCTCTAATTCATCTAATTGTAATCCTTTATCTAATGGAACAGATACAATACCACCTAATAGATTGCTTAGATGAGCAACAACCCATTCATATGAATTAAAACCTACTATTGCAACTCTTTTATTTTTTAATCCAAGTTTATATAAAGAAGTTCCAAAGGAATTTATATCATTTAATAAATCTGAATAAGTATGATTTATATAAGTTATATTATTATCTTTTTTCTGCTTTGTCGTAAATGCAATATTGTTAGAAAAGACGGTTGCAGAATGATATATAAGTTCTTTAATAGTTGTAAATTTTGGTATATTTTTATTATAATTTATCATAAAATCCTCCTTAATTTATGAAAACTATTTAATCTAGTTTCGAAAACCATTATATATCATAATGTGTAATGTGTCAATAAAAAATTACACTGCCAATAGGGACGGGGTATTTTGGCAATTTAAATTAAGAATTTAATCAAAAAACTGACATAATTATGAAAAAGTCTTGCATTTTAAAAGCATAGAATATAAAATATGAGCAACATATTATTTCCATGTTGAATAAATAAAATCGAAATAATTTAAAATCAAGGAGGCAATAAAATATGAGCTTAATGTTAAAAAATGTATCAAAAACATTTGTAGGGAAAAAAGCAGTAGACAATATTTCCTTTAATCTAGAAAAACCAGGAGTATATGGATTACTTGGAACTAATGGAGCAGGAAAAACAACAACAATTAGGATGTTACTTGGAATCATAAAAAAAGATAGTGGAGAAATTACATGGAAGGGTAAAGCAGTAGAAAGAAAAAATGTGAAATTTGGATATCTACCAGAAGAAAGAGGAGTATATCCAAAAACAAAAATATTTGACCAATTAATGTATTTTGCAGAATTAAAAGGAATGAAAAAAGAAGAAGCTGCAGATTCAATTAACAAATGGGCTAAAGAACTAAAAGTAGAAGAGTATTTACAAATGCCAGCTGAAAAATTATCAAAAGGAAATCAACAAAAAATACAATTCATGACAGCAATAATACACGATCCTGAATTAGTAGTATTAGATGAACCATTTAGTGGATTAGATCCAGTAAACACAGAAATATTAAAAAATATTATTGTTAATTTAATAAAAAATGGTAAATATATAATAATGTCAGCACATCAAATGGCAACAATAGAAGAATTTTGTAGTGATATTCTTATATTAAATAAAGGGAAAACCGTGTTACAAGGCAATTTAAAAGAAATAAAAGAAACTTATCCTGCAAATAGAGTAGAAATAGATGTAAAACAAGATATAACAAGTTATATCAAAGAAATTGGATTAGAAATAGAAACAGAAACAAACAATAATTATACGATAAAGATATCAGATGAGGAAAAAGCCCATAAACTATTAAACAAATTAATTGCAGATGGAATTAAAGTTGACAAGTTTGAAATTAAAAAGCCTACATTGAATGATATTTTTATAGAAAAAGTTGAAGAAGCTTAAAATTAAAACTATAAAAGAAGGAGAGAAAAAAATGAAAGATATTTTAACTGTAATGAAATTTACAATAAAGGATATGGTTAGAAGAAAATCCTTTATAATATCAACATTAATAATTTTAGTATTAATTGTAATTGGCTTTAATGTTCCAAATATAATTAAAAGCATAAAAGGTGAAAGTACAGGAGATAAGCTTTTAATTGTAGATAATGATAATATATTTGAAGGTAATTTAGAGTTATTAAAACAAGCAGATTTAGGATATGAAGTTGAAATTCAAAATGCGACTTTTGATGAAATCAAGGAGAAGATAGAAACTGAAGAAATATCAGAAGCTATAATGATAGAAAAACAAGAAAACAATGTAAAAATAAGATATATAGTAGAGAGTACAACAATGATGGAGGAGGTTCCAGAAACTTTAGTAAATACAATTAATTCTTTATATACTAATATGCAAATTAATAAGCTAGGATTAACAGAAGAAGAATTGGAGTCAATTACACCAAATTTTGAATTTAGTTTAGAACAAACAGAAGATGAAAAAGCAAGTGGAAATATATTTGTAATGATGTTAATGTCAATTGTTTTATTTTATGCGATATATTTCTGTGCATACCAAGTATCGAGTTCAATAACAACTGAAAAAACATCGAAAATAATGGAAACACTTGTAACATCTACTAGCCCTAGAACTATAGTATTAGGAAAGACAATAGGGATAGGATTTGCAGGATTATTACAACTAGTATTAATTGTAGGAACAGCATTAATAAGTGCAAAGGTATTTTTAGAACCAGAATTATTAGATGATGTATTGGATATGTCTAATATAACAGTATATTTAGGAATTATTACTATTATATATTTTATACTAGGATATTTTACATATGCTTTACTATATGCTTTAACAGGTTCAACTGTAAGTAAGCCAGAGGATATTAATTCTGCAAATCAACCAGTAGCATTTTTGGCGGTAATAGGATTTTATTTATCATATTTTACAATGATGAATCCTACAAGTGATCTTAATGTATTTGCATCATTATTTCCAATATCATCACCTTTTTGTATGCCATTTAGGATAATGATGGGATTATCAAATGGAACAGATGTAGCAATATCTATTGGGATCTTAATAGTTACTATATTGATTATAGCTAAAGTAGCAATAAAAATATATTCAAATGCAATATTAAATTATGGTACAAAAATGAGTTTAAAGGATATAATAAAAATATACAAAGATAAAAACAATTAATTATTGCTAACGGGTATTTTGGCAACTTCAATTAAAGATTTAATTAAAACGGACATATATAATTGTATAAAAATATTGAATTTTAAAAGCATAGGATATAAAATAATAAAAGATGTGCAATATATTATTGCCATATGGGGAGTAAATAAAATCGAAAGGGATGATAATTATGCCACGTATAGCAAGAAAATATTTAGCCACATCTTTTTTCTATGTGCTTGTACAAGGAATAAATAAAAGTTATATATTTGATAAAAAATATAGTTAAGTATTTGTAAACTGTTGGACATTTTCTTTTCTTAGGCTAAAGCACGAAAAGAAAAGTGCAACCGACACGTGGAGTTACTAATTTGAAAATTTTGGTCTGAACATTAACTGTAAACTTAGATATTTTTTCGAAATTTATAGCCCTTTTAAGAATAATATGTTATAATAAAATAGTTGGTTTTTAAAATTTTGAAGTAAAAGGGGGGAGATATATGAAACCGAGTCCGTATTTTAATAAAACTATAGATATATTAATGTGTGGAGGTTTGTTATGTTAAAACATGTAGAAAAATTATTAGAAGAAAAAGATTATAAAGGGGTAAAGAAGGAGTTAAATCAACTAAATAACTCTGATATAGCAGAATTATTAGATGATTTAGACTCAAAAGAGGTTATTAAAGTTTTCAAATTAATTAATAAAGATAAGGCTGCAGATGTTTTTGCGTATTTATCGATAGAGCAAGAAGCAGAGATAATAACTCTTTTAAGTGATAAAGATGCTGTTGCACTTTTAGATGAAATGTATGCTGATGATGCGGCAGATCTAATTGATGAAATGCCATCAAATGTAGTAAAGAGGCTATTAAGAAAATGTACTGCAGAAACAAGGTATGATATAAATAGGTTGTTAAATTATCCAGATAATTCTGCAGGGAGTATTATGACTGTTGAATATGCTGAGTTAAAAGAAAATTTAACAATTAAGCAATCAATAGAAAATTTAAAGAAGGAGATAGAATATTACGAAACAGTCAATGTTTGTTATGTTGTAGACCCTGCAAGAAAATTAATTGGATTTATTCAATTAAAAGATATAATTTGTGCTAATCCAGAAGACTTAGTAAAAGATGTTTTAAATAGAGATGTTATTTCGTGTAAAACAACTGATGACCAAGAAGAAGTTGCCAAAATGTTCCAAAAATATGACTTAACAGCAATGCCTGTTGTAGATAGTGAAAATAGATTAGTAGGTATTATTACAGTAGATGATATTATAGATGTTGTTCAAGAGGAAAACACCGAAGATATGGAAAGAATGGCTGCTATTGCAACAACACATAAATCATACTTAAAAGTTGGTGTTATAGAAACCTGGAAGGCAAGAATTCCTTGGTTATTATTACTTATGGTTTCTGCAACTTTTACAGGTAAAATTATTCAAAGCTATGAGGCAGCATTATCTACTTATGTAATACTTACAGCATTTATTCCAATGCTTATGGACACAGGTGGAAATGCAGGAAGTCAAGCGAGCGTTACTATTATTCGTGGACTTTCGTTAGGAGAAGTAGAATTTAAAGATATTTTAAAAGTAATTTGGAAGGAAATAAGAGTTGCTCTATTTTGTGGTGTAACACTTGCTGTAGCGAATTTCTTAAAACTTATTATTATTGATAAAGTAACTTTAGTAGTAAATATTATAGTGAATGTAACACTTATATTTACTATTTGTATTGCTAAATTATTAGGCTGTACTTTGCCACTTCTTGCCAAAAAAGCAAAACTAGACCCAGCAGTTATGATAAATCCATTTATTACAACACTTGTAGATGCATGCAGTTTAATTATTTATTTTAAAATAGCAACACAATTATTAGGATTATAAATTTTTAAGGAGCAGATTAATGAGTAATGTAGAGTTATTAGCACCAGCCCGGTGATTTTGATGCTTTAAAAGCAGCAGTCCAAAACGGTGCAAATGCAGTATATTTTGGAGGAGAAGTTTTTAATGCTAGGGTAAATGGCAAAAATTTTAGTAATGAGGAATTAGTAGAGGCGATACAATATGCTAAATTAAGAGGAGTAAAAACTCATTTAACACTAAATATACTTATAAAAAATGATGAGTTTTTAGATGCCATAAAATTGGTAGAAGTTGCGTATAATGCTGGACTTGATGCTATAATTATTCAAGATTTGGGATTTGCTAAAAAAGTAATGGAGCTTTTCCCAAGGTTAGAAGTTCATAGTAGCACACAGATGACCATATATAACTTAGATGGAGTGAAGCAAATTGAAAAATTAGGATTTTCAAGATGTGTGCTTGCACGTGAATTATCAATTGAGGAAATAGAATATATTGCGAAAAATACGAAAATTGAGATAGAGGTTTTCATACATGGAGCGCTTTGTATAAGCTATTCTGGACAATGTTTAATGAGTAGTATGATTGGCGGAAGAAGTGGAAATCGTGGAAAATGTGCAGGAAGTTGTAGATTACCATATACATTACTTAAAGATGAACAAGAAAAAGAAAAAGGATATCTTTTGAGTTCAAAAGATGTCTGCACACTAGATTTAATTCCAGAACTAATACATTCTGGGGTAAAATCATTTAAAATAGAAGGAAGAATGAAATCTAAAGAATATGTAGGAATAGTTACTTCTATTTACAGAAAATATATTGATTTAGCAGAAAGTGGAAAAGAATATAAAGTAGACAATAAAGACAGAGAAAAATTGATGCAAATATTTAACAGAGGTGGCTTTAGTACAGGATATTTAAATGGAAAACTTGGGCGTGATATGATGTATAAATATAAGCCAAATCATATAGGAGTGCCAATCGGTGAAGTTATAGGATATAACGAAAATAAAGGACATATAAAAGTAAAACTTTTTAAGGACGTGAACTTAGGAGATAGTATTGCAGTAAAAGATGCATCATGTAAATCTTCAGAGCTTATGAAGGAGAACACTAATATGAAAACTGCAACTTCTGGGCAAATAGTAACAATAGGCAGAATAAAAGGTAGAATTTTAAAAGGAGACAAGGTTTATAGAACAGTATCAGAAAAATTAAATCAAGAAATTGACCAAGTATATCTTAAAGAAAATATCAAAAGACCAATAAATGCTACTATTTATTTAGAAGAAAATAAGCCAATGAAACTAGAAACGATAGACTTATGGAGTAATATTAAAGTTATAAAAACAGATGAAAATATAAACTTTAAAAAAGCAGAAAAAAACGGTATAACTAAAGAAAGAATAGAGGAACAAATATCAAAAACAGGAAATACCCCATTTGAAGTAAAGTCAGTTGCAATAAAAATGGAAAGCAATATAATTATTCCAATAAGTGCACTAAACAATATAAGAAGATTAGCATTAGAAGAACTGCAAAATAAAATATTAGCAAGTTTTACAAGAAGTAAAAAAATAAATGATAAGAGCCTAACTCAGATATCTACTGAAACTACTTATACTGAGCCAAAAATATCAGTTTTATTAAACAATATAAAAGATGATGTTAGTTATTTGAATTTAAAAGGAATAAATAACTTATATATACCATTTAAATTTTTCTTGTCACACAAAGGAAAAGTAAATGATATTTGCAATAAATTTAACACATATTTATTGCTACCTGCAATTACAAAAGGCATTTATGAAAAACTATTAGAAACAAAACTAGAAGAAGTTTTAAAAACTAATATCAAGGGAGTTGTAGTATCTAATTTATCACACTTTGAGTTATTAAATAGATTAAAAAAAGAGGTATCAAAATTAGAGATAATTGCAAACTATAATTTAAATATTACAAACAATAATACAATTAAAGAACTAGAAGAGTTTAATATTTGCAAATACATCGTTTCACCAGAGCAAGATAAAAAAACAATTAAGAGTTTAAATATAAAACCATCAAAAGAAGTCATAGTATATGGAAGAGCTCTACTTATGACAACAGAATATTGTGCAATTGGAACAACTAATGAATGTCCAGGAGTTTGTGAAAAAGGAGAGTATAAATTAAAAGATAGAATGGGATTTGAATTTCCAATATATACAGACAAAATATCTTGTAACAATTTAATATATAATTCTAAAATCACATCAATTTCGTGGCAAGACCTAAATTTAGATTCTATTAGAATAGATATTTTAGACGAAAACGAAGAAGAAATACAAAAAATAATAAACACACATAAAAAAGGTGAAAGACTAGAAGGAGAAAATTACACAAATGGTAACTTAAATAGAAAAATTTAGACAAAGTGACACCCTTAGACAGGTAGACAAAAACTCCGTCTACCTGTCTAAGGGTGTCACCCTGTATTAAGCTTTAAAGGTATTGTCTATTTCTTTCAAGATTACATCATGTGCGCTTCCTTCTGAGATACTTACATCTGACACTAAGGTTAATCTTGCAACTTCGTGTAGTTGTTTTATTGATGTTGCTCCACAGTTGCACATTGTTGATTTTATTTTCGCAATTGTTATTTGTAAATTGTCTTTCAAAGAACCAGCATAAGGAATGTAAGAATCTACTCCTTCTTCAAAAGATAGTTTGTTTTTATTTTCTCCTAAATCATATCTTTGCCAGTTCCTTGCTCTGTTAGAACCTTCACCCCAATATTCTTTAACATAATTGTTTCCAACTTTTACAACTCTTGTAGGGCTTTCATCAAAACGAGCAAAATATCTTCCCATCATAACAAAGTCAGCACCTAATGCCAAAGCAATTGTTATGTGATGATCATGCACGATACCACCATCAGAACAAACAGGAATGTAAATTCCGGTTTCTTTAAAATATTTATCTCTTTCTGATATAACATCTATAAGTGCACTAGCTTGTCCGCGACCAATTCCTTTTTGCTCACGAGTGATGCAAATAGAACCTCCACCAACACCAACTTTAATAAAGTCTGCACCAGCTTCTGCAAGATATCTAAAACCTTCTGCATCTACAACATTTCCTGCACCAATCTTTACACTATCTCCATATTTTTCTCTAACAAAATCGATAGTATTTTTTTGCCAAATAGAAAATCCATCAGAAGAATCCATACATAGCAGATCAACACCAGCTTCTACTAATGCAGGAATTCTTTCTTCATAATCACGAGTATTTATACCAGCACCTACTACATAGCGTTTATTTTCATCTAATAATGAATTAGGGTTATTTTTTCTTTCCTCATAATCTTTCCTAAATACTAAGTATTTTAAGTTCCCTTCTTTAGTTAAAATAGGTAAGCAATTAAGTTTATGCTCCCAAATAATATCATTTGCTTCTGATAATGATATACCTTTTTCAGCATAAATTACATTTTCTTTTTTGGTCATATAGCTGTCAACAGGTAGATTTAAATCATCTCTTGAAAGTCTATAATCTTTATTTGTAAGAATTCCTAAAAATTTGCCAGATGAACTTCCGATCATCTGTTATAATTACTGTAGAATGTTTAGTTTGAGCAACTAAATCTAAAACAGAAGATAAAGGAGTTCCAGATTTAACATTTGTATCACTAATTACGAAACCTGCTTTATGTTTTTTTACATGGTAAACCATTGTAGCTTGGCTTTCAATTGATTGAGAGCCATAGATAAAAGCCACTCCACCTTCTCTTGCAAGGGAAATTCCCATTTCTTCTCCAGAAACTGATTGCATAATAGCAGAAACCATAGGAATATTTGCATAATATTTAGGTTCTTCACCTTTTTTAAATTTTACTAATGGTGTTTTTAGAGATACATTGGTTGGAACACACTCTGCAGTTGTTAGATTTGGTAATAATAAAAACTCGTTAAAAGTTCTTGAAATATCAGGTAATAAAATAGCCATTAAAAAACCTCCTAATTAAATTTTAAGCAATATTATACAACAAAAAAACAAATAAATAAAGGTTATTTTTATAAAAAAATACATTTTGGGTTAATATTCAGACCAAAATTTTCAAATTAGTAGCTCCACGTGTCGGTTGCACTTTTCTT
>SAMEA3663267__coassemble_140_pt1 | contig 24427 bp, 16 predicted proteins | sample SAMEA3663267__metabat2_low_PE_011 | metagenome-assembled genome bin SAMEA3663267 (sample SAMEA3663267) | pig gut metagenome | biome: pig gut; feature: pig-associated habitat; material: faeces | place: China | collected 2013 | reverse complement strand
GGATAAATTGTGCCTTGTACTAAGTAATCTACTTTGCCTATTTTTTTAGCCTCAGCTTCAAAGATTCTTATAAATTCTTCCCCTATTATTTTTCTTTTTTCTTCTGGGTCAATTACTCCTTGTAGCTTATTTAAAAATTGTTCTTCAGCATTCACTCTTATTAGATTAATATCAAACTGATTCTTAAAGATTTCTTCTACCTCGTCTCCTTCGTTTTTTCTAAGTAGTCCGTGGTCAACGAAGATACATGTTAAGTTTTTTCCTATTGCTTTATGTAATAAAACTGCCGCAACAGAAGAATCAACTCCTCCAGATAATGCACATAAAGCTTTTTTATCTCCAATCTTTTCTTTTAATTCTTTTATCTTTGTTTCTGTAAATGAAGACATTGTCCAATTACCTTTGCATTTACAAACTCCATATATAAAATTTCTAATTATCTTTGTACCATTTTTTGTGTTATTTACTTCAGGGTGAAATTGAATTCCATAAAATCCTTTTTCTTCATTCTCCATTGCTGCAATTGGGCAGTTTTCTGTGCTTCCAATTTTTTTAAAACCTTCTGGCACTTTTGCTACAAAATCCGTATGACTCATTAAGCAAATATTTTCTTCTTCTAGTCCTTGGAAAAGCTTTGAATCATTATCTATTTGTACATTTGTTTCTCCATATTCTCTTTTATTTGCCCTTTGAACTTCTCCATTTAGAGTATTTGTCATAAGTTGCATTCCATAGCAAATTCCAAGTATTGGAATTCCTAAATTAAATATTTCTTTATCACATTTAGGTGCTCCTTCTTCATATACACTTGCAGGTCCACCTGTAAAAATTATACCTTTTGGATTTTTTGCTTTTATTTCTTCTATAGATATTTTATATGGCACTATTTCAGAATATACATTACATTCTCTTACTCTTCTTGCAATTAATTGATTGTATTGACCATAAAAATTTACTATTAATATTAGTTCTTTTTCTGTCAAATCTGTTCCTCCTAAATCTATTATTTAAAAAACTCCTTATATGCCCTATATGATTCATAAATATCAAATTTGCTTACCACCTCATAAGGTGCATGCATTGATAATACTGGTACTCCACAATCTAAAACATCTATTCCTTTGTTTGCTAAAATATATGCAATTGTGCCTCCACCACCTTCATCTACTTTCCCTAATTCACCCATTTGATATTTTATATTTGCTTTTTCTAACATATTTCTTATTTCTGCAACATACTCAGCATTTGCATCAGAAGCTCCTGCTTTTCCTCTTGATCCTGTGTATTTGTTCATAGCTATTCCATGTCCTAAATATGAACTATTATTTTTTTCTGATACATTTGAATACATTGGGTCCATTCCTGCATCTACATCTGCTGATAACATTTTAGAATTGCAAAATACCTTTTGAAGTAGATTTGGTTTGTTTTCATTTGTTTTATTTAACAATTCTGAAATAAATGTATCAAAAACTTGAGATTCCATTCCTGTATTTCCCATACTTCCTATTTCTTCTTTGTCTGCAAATATTGAAACTGCAGTTTTTTCTGGCTTTGTAGCCTCTAAAAGTGCTCTTAGATTACAATAACTACATACTCTATCATCTTGGCCATAAGCTGCCACCATACTTCTATCAAAACCTAAGCTTCTTGCTCTAAAAGCTGGTACGATTTCTATCTCTGCACTCATAAAATCTTTTTCTACAATACCATATTTGTCATTTAATATTTTAAGAATATTTAATTTTACTCTTTCAGAGATTGTTTCATTGCCAATTGGAACACTGCCAACAAGTAAATTTAAATTTTCTCCATCTATTCCATCTTTTAACTTCTTTTCCATTTGTTCTTGAGCCAAATGTGGCAATAAGTCTGTAATTGTAAATATAGGATCATTCTCTTCTTCTCCTATTTTTATTTCTATCTTTTCACCTGTTGTTTTAACAAATACTCCATGAATACTTAATGGAATTGCTGTCCATTGATATTTCTTTATTCCTCCGTAATAGTGAGTTTTTAAATATCCTAAGCCCATATCTTCATATAGTGGATTTGGTTTTAAATCTAATCTTGGAGAATCGATATGTGATCCAACTATGTTCATTCCTGCCTCTATTGGTTTTTCTCCAATAACAGCAGCATAAATAGTTTTGTTTCTATTCATATAGTAAACTTTATCTCCTGGAAGCAAAACTAATTTATCTCTCAAATTGGTAAATCCGTTTTCTTCTAATATTTGTTTTATGAATTCTGCGCATTCTCTTTCTGTTTTACACTTATTTAAGAAATACATATATTCGGTAGAAAATTTGTCTATCTCAAACTTTTTTTCTTCTGATATTGTGTCCCAGCCGCACTTTTTTTCATTAAATAAATATTCTTTTAATTTTTCTGTTTCTGTCATTTATCTTCTCCTTCCTAATTTTTCTATAATTATAATATAATCTTTTTTTGTTTTTGTAAATAATATTTTTTATTTATTGTATTTTTCTCTTTTTTCATAATGAGTATGAAGTAATTTATGTGCTCTATAGCTTCCTGGTTTTTCTAAAAATTCTGAATATAGTTTCTTTATTGCTGGATTTTCGTGTGATTTTCTAATTTTACTTTTTTCATCTATTTCATATAGAGCATTTGCTCTTTTTGCTCTTACATCAACTTGACTTCTTGTTTTTGAATTTACTATTGGTTGTCCTCCACCCATAATACATCCTCCTGGGCATGCCATTATTTCTACAAATTGATAATCTGCTTTCCCTTGTTTTATTTCTTCTAATATTTTTCTCGCATTAGATAACCCATGCGCAACAACTATATTTATCTTCTTTCCTTCAATATCAATTGTTGCTCTTTTTATGCCTTTTTCTCCTCTTACTTCTTCGAATTCAATTTCGTCGAGCTCTTTTCCTGTTATTGTTTCCGCCGCCGTACGAAGAGCTGCCTCCATAACTCCTCCTGTTGTACCAAATATTGCTCCAGCACCTGTTGCTTCTCCCATTGGGTCATCAAATGCACCTTCTTCTAAATTTTTGAATTCTAAATTTGCTTGTTTTATCATTCTTGCTAATTCACGCGTTGTTATAACAGCATCAACATTATCTAAGTCATCATTTCTCATTTCTGGTCTTGATCTTTCGAACTTTTTTGCGATGCATGGCATTACTGATACAACAAACATTTTCTTTGGATCTATATTTGCTTTTTTTGCATAATAGCTTTTTAATATTGCACCAAACATCTGATGTGGAGATTTACAAGTAGAAAGATTATCCAATAGTTCTGGGTAGTTCATCTCTATAAATCTTATCCATCCTGGGCTACAAGATGTTATCATAGGCAAATTTTCGCCTTTTGTAAGTCTTTCTACAAATTCATTTGCCTCCTCCATAATTGTTAAATCTGCTCCTGTATTTGTATCAAATACTCTATCAAATCCTAGATTTTTTAGAGCTGTTACCATTTTACCTGCTACATTTGTTCCAATATCCATTCCAAACTCTTCTCCAAGTGCAACTCTTACTGCAGGGGCAGTTTGTACTACAACAAATGTATCTTTATCTCTTAATTTTCTCCATACAAGTTTAGTATCGTCTTTTTCTCTTAATGCTCCAACGGGACATGCTTCAATACATTGCCCACAAAAGGTACAATTTACATCATTTAAACTGTTTTCGTTTTCAGTAGCTATATGAGATTCAAATCCTCTTCCTGCAACTGATATTGCAGATATCCCTTGTATGTTTTTACATGTTGCAACACATCTTTTGCACATTATACATTTACTGTTATCTCTTACAATTGATGGAGATAATTCATCAATTGAATCATTTACCTTTTGTCCTTCATATTCTACATTTGTTACTCCATACTTTTGTGCTAATGCTTGAAGTTCACAATTTCCATTTCTTACACAAGTTAAACAATCTCTATTATGACTAGATAATATTAAATCTAGCATAATTTTTCTTGAATCTTCAAGTTCAGGTGTGTTTGTTTTTACCTCCATTCCATCTTCTGCCATAGTTATACAAGATGGAACAAATCCCCTTCTTCCTGCAATTTCTACTATACACATCCTACAATCTCCGGCTTGATTTATTTCTTTTAGGAAACACAACGTTGGAATATCAATATTTAATTTTCTTGCTGCTTCAAGCACTGTTGTACCTCTATTTACCTCTACCTCTTTGCCATCAATGGTTAATTTTATTTTTTCAGACATTTAAAGTCTCCTTTCTTATACAAGTTTTATATAGCTTTAAAATTACATTTGCTTTTGCAAAGTCCACATTTGATACATTTATCAACATCTATTTTATATCCTTCTTCACGGCTTCCTATAATTGCTCCTACTGGGCAATTTCTAGCACAAAGTCCGCATTTTTTGCATTTTTCCGGATTAATTTGCATGTGTGAAAGTGCCTTACATTCACCTGTTGGGCAATTTTTATTTTTAATATGTTCTAAATATTCATCTCTAAAATAGCGAAGTGTACTTAACACTGGATTTGGTGCTGTTTGTCCTAATCCACATACAGAAGAAGTTTTTACAGTTCCTGCTAGTCTTTCTAATTTTTCTAAATCCTCCATATCTGCTTTTCCTTCTGTTATTTTTTCTAATATTTCTAACATTCTTTTTGTACCAATCCTACAAGGTGTACATTTTCCACAAGATTCATCTACAATAAAGCCTAAATAGAATTTTGCAAGATTTACCATACATTTTGTATCATCCATTATGATAAGTCCACCTGAACCCATCATAGAACCTATTTCAGATAATGATTCATAATCTATTGGGATATCTAAATGCTCTTTTGGAATACATCCTCCTGAAGGTCCACCTGTTTGAGCTGCTTTAAATTCTTTCCCTCCTGGTATTCCACCACCTATATCAAAAACAATCTCTCTTAAAGTTGTACCCATTGGTACTTCTACTAATCCTACATTTACAACATTTCCTCCAAGTGCAAATACCTTTGTTCCTTTAGATTTTTCTGTACCAATACTACTATACCATTTTGCACCATTTAGTATTATTCTTGTAACATTCGCATAAGTTTCCACATTATTAATTAATGTTGGTTTTCCCCATAATCCATAATTTGCTGGAAATGGTGGTTTTAATCTTGGTCTTCCTGTTTTTCCTTCTATTGATTCTAGAAGAGCTGTTTCTTCTCCACAAACAAAGGCTCCAGCTCCTAATCTTACATCTACATCAAAATTAAATCCTGTATTAAAAATATTTTCTCCAAGGATTCCATATTCTCTTGCCTGATTTATTGCTACTTTTAATCTTTGCACTGCTATAGGATACTCTGCTCTTACATAAATATATCCTTTATCTGCTCCTATGCTATATCCTGCTATCATCATAGCTTCTATAACAGAATGTGGGTCTCCTTCTAATATGCTTCTATCCATAAAAGCTCCTGGATCTCCTTCATCTGCATTACAAACAACATATTTTTGCGTGCCTTTTGCAATTCTTGTAAATTCCCACTTTTTACCTGTTGGGAATCCTGCTCCACCTCTTCCTCTTAAACCAGATTCCGAAATTTGGTTTATTACTTCTTCAGCAGTCATTTCAAATAGCACTTTTTCTAAAGCTTTATATCCATCAAAAGCAATATATTCGTCAATGTTCTCTGGGTCTATTATGCCACAATTTTTTAATGCTATTCTTTTCTGCTTTTTATAAAAATTAAGTTCATCTAATCTTTTTACTTCTGATTTATCAATATCTTTGCATAATAATCTTTCTACTAGATTTCCACCTAAAATATGTGTATTAATTATTTCTTCACAATCTTCTGGTTTTACCATTGAATAAAATACATCTTCTGGTCTTATTATAACAATAGGCCCTTTACTACATAATCCAAAGCATCCTGTTTGAATTACTTTTACATTTTGTATGTTTTTTTCTTTTATTATTTCTCTAAATTTTTCTATTATTTGTGGCGAATGTGATGAAGTACAACCTGTTCCTCTACACACTAATATATGTTTTTCTACAGTGTTTGCTTTTAAATTTACTCTTAAATCTAATTCTTTTCTTTTTTCTTCTCTAATCTTTCTTATCTCTTCTAATGTTTTCATTTTTCCTCCTTTGTCTTTCTTAACTTTTATTTATTCATATACTCATCAATTACTTTTTCTAGTAATTCTGGCGTAGCTTTGCCATATACTTCACCATTTACAGTAAATACTGGAGCTAACCCACATGCGCCTATACATCTTGTTGCTTCTATTGAGAATTTTCCATCTTTTGTAGTTTGTCCAACATCAATTCCTAGTTTTTCTTTTAGTTTGTCTAATATTTTTTCTGAACCTTTTACATAACAAGCTGTTCCTAAACATACTGCAACATTGTATTTACCTTTTGGTTTTAATGAAAATCTTGAATAAAATGTAATTACTCCATATATTTCTGCCATTGGGACTCCTAAATATTCTGATATTGCAAGCTGTGCATCTCTTGGAATATATCCATAAGCCTCTTGTACATCATTTAATATCTGTATTAAATTACTTTTATCTTGTTTATATGGTTTTAATATTTTTTCCATTCTTTCATCTTTTTGGTCTCCACCACATTGACATTTATTATCCATAACTTCCTCCTATAATTAATTATCCTAGAACAAAATTGATATAATTAAAATATTATAATTTTTATAAAAACTGATATTCCCGTTTTTGTTCGCCCACGAAAATTTCGTAGAAAATTTCTGTGAATTGTTTTGCTTTTTCTTGGTAGTTTAAGAAAAGAATCCATGATTTTCCTTAAATTGCCAAGAAAGAGACATAAATTCATATGCCTCTTTTATTTTAAGCAAATATTGCTTCAAATTCATCTCCATCTATTTTTTCTTTTTCTAGTAATACTCCTGCTACAGTTTGTAATTTATCCATATGTTCTGTAAGTATTTCTTGTGCTCTTTTGTAGGCCTTATCTATTATTTTTTTAACTTCTTCATCAATTATAGCTGCTGTTTCTTCGCTATAATTTCTAGTTTGCGCAAAGTCTCTTCCTAGGAAAACCTCTTCTTGACCAGAACCAAAAGTTATTGTTCCAATCGTTCCACTCATACCATATTTTGTTACCATATCTCTTGCAAGTTTAGATGCTCTTTCGATATCATTGCTTGCTCCTGTAGAGATATCGCCTAAGACTAATCCTTCTGCTACTCTTCCTCCAAGTAGAGATATGATAGATTCTTCCATCTCAGATTTAGACATAAAATTTTTATCTTCTTCTGGTCTATACATAGTATATCCACCTGCCATACCACGTGGTACTATAGAAATTTGATGAACTGTATCTTGTGTTGGTAAATATTTGCTAACTACTGCATGGCCTGCTTCATGGAAAGCTACTAATTTGTTTTCTTTTTCGCTTCTTACTTTGCTCTTCTTTTCTGGTCCCATTGTCACTTTTATCATTGCATCTTCTATTTCTTCCATTTCAATTTCTGGTTTATTTCTTCTTGCTGCAAGTAATGCTGCTTCATTTAAAATGTTCTCCAAATCTGCTCCAACAAATCCTGCTGTGTTTTTTGCAATTACCTTTAAATCTACTTCTGGTGAGATTCTTTTCTTTCTACTATGAACTTCTAAAATTTCTTCCCTTGCTTTAACATCTGGTGCTGATACTACTATTTGTCTATCAAATCTTCCTGGCCTTAATAATGCTTTATCTAATACATCTGGTCTATTTGTTGCTGCAATTACTATTACTCCTTCGTTTGTACCAAATCCATCCATTTCAACTAATAATTGATTTAATGTTTGCTCTCTTTCATCATGTCCTCCACCTAATCCTGCTCCTCTTTGGCGTCCTACTGCATCAATCTCATCTATAAAAATTATACAAGGGGCATTCTTTTTTGCTTCATTAAATAAATCTCTTACTCTTGATGCTCCAACACCAACAAACATTTCTACGAATTCTGAACCACTTATTATAAAGAATGGTACTCCTGCTTCTCCTGCTACTGCTTTTGCAAGTAGGGTTTTACCTGTTCCTGGGTGACCTACTAGTAAAACGCCTTTTGGAATTCTAGCTCCCATATCGGTAAATTTCTTTGGTGATTTTAAGAATTCTACTATTTCTTCTAATTCTTCTTTTTCTTCATCAACACCTGCTACATCTTTAAAAGTAATTTTTCCTTTTTCTGTTCCTCCAACCATTTTTGCTTTACTTTTACCAAATGTCATTGTTTTATTATTACTTTGTGGATTACTCATAAATAAAACCCAAAATAGTAATCCAATTATTAATATTGCAAAAGGTGATAACAAAGTTAAAATTGTTATAATAATTGATTGAGTTTTTTGTTCTACTGATATGCTTCCTTCTACAACATATTCATTAATATTATCCATGAAGCTCTCTAAACTTGGTATATTTACTTTTTTCTCAATTTTAGAATCTTTTAAAGTAACATATGCCCTTGTTCCATCTGCTTCTATTTCTATAGTATTAACATTTCCTTTAGCTATTTCTGACATAAGAGCCGAATAAGTAAGTTTTGTTTCGGAATTTTCTAATACTGAAGATAAAATTAATATAAAAATTATCCCTAAAATTAGCCACATTGCTAATGTTTTTAAACCATTTTTCATATAAACTACTCCTATTTCTTAATCTTTATGATATGAAATATAGCATATTGATTTTATAATTTCAACACTTTTTCAAAAGTTTTTTTTCCGTTATATTAAGCTTGTTTCTAAGTTTTCCTACGGAAGGTCATGGTTTGGAATAAAAAAGATTATTTTATTTTTGACCAAAATTTTTATTGCCTTAGTTGGAATTAAAAATTTATTTCCAATGTTTTTGGTGCATAAATTAATAATTTCTTCTATATTTATTTTTTCTATTCCTTGAGTTGTGCCCAAGATCTCATTTATAGTATATAGTATTACTCTTCTTTTTATTACTAATTCAAGATTATTAAATTTTTTTAAATCTAACGCTATGTTCTTATTTTTTTCAATTAATACGTTATTAAACGCATCTTCGGTTATTTTATTTAAATAATTATTCTCTTCTTCTGCCACTTCCGATAACCTATTTATCGTATTTATTATGTTTGGATTAAATTCTTTCTTTATGTACGGAAGCACTATGTTTCGAATTTTATTTCTAGTATATACTGTTTCCAAATTGCTTTCATCATATTTTGGATCTAAATTATTGTCATTGCAATACTTTTCTATTTCATCTCGTCCAATTTCTATCAATGGTCTTATGTATTTTTCATCTCTTTTTGCTTCTATTCCTTTTAATCCAGACAATCCGCTTCCTCTTAAAATATTAAATATAACAGTTTCTGCTCTATCATTTTTATTATGTGCAGTAGCAATTTTATTTGCGCCTACTTTTTCTGCCACCTCGTTAAAAAATTGATATCTTATATTTCTTCCTGTTTCTTCAGTTCCTTTACCACTTTCTTTGGCAATAGAAACTACATCTGCTTTTTTTATATAGCATTTTACTCCTATTCTTTCGCAAAATTCTTCAACATATTTTGTTTCATCATCTGCTACTTCTCTTATCATGTGATTAATATGCGCAACATAAATAGAAATACCTAATTCAGATTTTATTGAATTTAAAATATGTAATAAACATATTGAATCTGGCCCGCCAGAAACACCTATTACTATTTTATCTCCATTATTTATTAAATTATACTTTTCTATTGTTTGTAAAATTTCTTTTTTCATACTATTCCTCTTTTAGTCTCTATACTTCTCTATATTTGCAAACTTAGTATAATTTCCAAGCCATAATAGTTCAATCGTTCCTGTTGAACCTGCCCTATGTTTTGCAAGTATTATTTCTGCAATATTTTTCTTTTCTGTATCTGGATTATAATAGTCATCTCTATATAAAAACATAACAATATCTGCATCTTGCTCGATAGCACCTGATTCACGAAGGTCTGAAAGCATTGGTCTATGGTCTGCACGTTGTTCTGCTGCTCTTGATAATTGTGACAATGCAACTACAGGAATATCCAATTCTTTTGCAAGAATTTTTAAAGATCTACTTATCTCGGAAATTTCTTGCTCACGGCTAGCATTTTTCTTTCCACTTCCTTGTATCAATTGTAAATAATCTATTACAACTAGTCCAATATCTTTTTCTAATTTTAACTTTCTGCATTTTGCTCTTATTTCTGAAACAGTTATTCCTGGTGTATCATCAATATATATAGGTGCTTCTGACAATGGACCTAATGCTGTTGCAAGTTTTACCCAATCTTCTTCATCCATTTTACCTGTTCTTATTTTGTTGCTATCTACCATTGCTTCACTACATAACATTCTGTTTACTAATTGTGATTTAGACATTTCTAAGTTAAATATAATTACTGGTACTTTGGCATTTATTGCAGCATTTGTTGCAATATTTAATGCAAATGCTGATTTACCCATTGCTGGTCTTGCAGCAATTAATATTAAATCTGATTTGTGAAGACCTGCAGTTTTATAATCTAAATCTGCAAATCCTGTAGGAATACCTGTTATAGCTTCTTTTTGATTATATAATTTTTCTATTTCTGCAAAACTTTCTACCAATATATCTTTTAATGCAGTATATCCTTTTTGATTTTTTCCTTGCATTATATCAAAAATTTTCTTTTCTGCTTGCTCTATTATCACATCAATATCTTCATTTTGAGCATATCCTAATGATATTAAGTCATTTGCTGTTTTTATTAATTTTCTAAGTATAGATTTTTCTTCTACAATGTGAATATATTTAATCGCATTTGTTGTAGTAGGTACTTTATCTGGAAGTGTTGCAAGATATTCTAAGCCTCCTACTACTTCGAATTTTCCCATTGATGTTAATTCTGATTTTACAGTTATAACATCTATTGGTTCTGCTTTTCCATATAAATTCAGCATTGCCTCATATATATTTTTATTATCTTCTCTATAAAAATCCTCTGGTTTTAATATCTCTATTGCGTCAACTACTGCATCTACATCTGTTAACATACTCCCAAGAACAGCTTGTTCTGCTTCTGTATCATGTGGTGGCACTTTCCCGACTTCCATTTTTATCACATTCCTTTACTATCTTTATTCTGCTATTATATTAAGCTTTAATTTTGCCATAATTCCATCTCCGAATTTAATTTCTACTACAAATCTTCCTATTAATTTTATTGTTTCTTTCAAAATTATTTTCTTTTTATCAATATCAATTTCATGTTGTTTTTTTAACTCTTCAGAAATTTCTTTTGCTGTTATTCCACCAAATATTTTGCCATTTTCTCCAGCTTTTACTTTAAGATTTAAAGTAATTGTATCTATCTTTTTTGCAATTTCTTTGTTTTTTTCTATTTCAATATTCTTCTTGTGTGCTATTGAATTCTTTTTATCTTGAAGCTTTAATAAGTTTTCTTTTGTTGCTTCAATTCCTAAGTTTTTTGGGAACAAATAATTTCTTGCATATCCATCATTTGCATTAATTATTTGATCTTTTTTTCCTACTCCTTTTATATCTTGCAATAATATTACTTTCATAAAAACAATTCTAGCTCCTTTCTAGATTACATATTTGCTATATTTTATCATAGTTTTTCATTATGAACAAGTATTTTTTAATCTATTGTTGTACTAGTTCTTCCAGTTCCTACAACATTTTCTTGAAGTGAGCGCCAAGTATTACATCCTACAATCCCATCAACTGCTAATCCTCTTGAATATTGATAATTTCTTACTGCATTTTCTGTTTTAGAGCCAAATATTCCATCTAATCCTCCTGTTGCAAAGCCTAAGGTATTTAGATCATCTTGTGCTATTAAAACATAAGTGCTAATGCTTCCTCTTCTTAAAGTAGGAAATCCACCTGTGCTACATGCAGGAGTCCCAAAGCGTTTATCAAAATGTACCCAGGTAGGTGTGGAAACTCTTGGTTCTACATAGCTCCACACTCCGGGAACTTTTTGCAGTATTCCATAAAGCATTTCTTTGGCTATTTGTGAGTAACTGACCTACGTCAAAAGCAACTCCTGCGTAATGTTGGCTTTGGAATCCATGTCCTCCGTTCCCAAGGTCTTTTAAAAGCAAAACCTACAGGAATTGGTGCACCGTATAAATATCTTGTTGTATTCCAGCTTTGCATTGTTCTTTTTGTTGTCCATAAAGTAGAACTTTTGCTTGAACCTCTAAACTCTTTTACAGTTAATGTTCTGTTGTTATTATATGGCATTCTCTCAGCTTCTCCTCTATAATATGTTTCCATTCTATTTGAATCATTGTTAAAAATTAATATTTTAGCCATAAATCCCTCCATAAAATATAATCTAATATATATATTTTATGAAAATTTACATTTTTTTGTTATTGTATTAAAGTTTTTGCTTAAGTATAAAATAGAATGAATAGTGGGTACAGTTTAGACTAATTAATATATAATCCGCTCCATCTTGCTGTCGATTGGACATTTTCTTTTCGTGCTTTAGCCTAAGAAAAGAAAATGTCCAACCGACACGTGGAGCTACTAATTTGAAAATTTGGGTCTGAACATTAACGAATAGTGAATAATTTTTGATAAAAAACTTGACAGTAAAGCCTATTTCATATTATAATATATAAAGTTAAATCCCAATAGAGATAAATACACAATATATTGTGGGGGGAGGGAAATAAAATGGCAGAAATTAAAGTTAATAATGGAAATATAGAAGATGCTCTTAAAAGATTTAAAAGACAATGCGTTAGAAATGGAGTTTTACAAGAAGTTAGGAAAAGAGAGCATTATGAAAAACCAAGTGTAAAAAGAAAGAAAAAATCAGAAGCAGCAAGGAAAAGAAGATTCTAATACATATTTTAAAAAAATATGTAAAGGCGACTTATCAGTCGCCTTTGTTTTTTCATTTTTATTTATCATATTCGAATAGGTCTCCCATAGGTTCCCCTTCGTTTATTCTTCTGATTGCTTCTGCAAATAATGGTGCAATTGAAACAACTTTTATTTTGTCAATTCTTTTTTCTGGTTCTAATGGAATAGTATTTGTTACTACTAGTTCTTTTATGTCTGAATTTTTTATTCTTTCTATTGCTGGGCCTACTAGTACTCCGTGTGTTGCACCTGCATATATTTCTTTTGCTCCATGAGCCTTTAAAATAGATGCTGCTTCTATAAGTGTTCCTGCTGTACTTACCTCATCATCAAAAATTAATGCTGTTTTTCCTTTTATATCTCCTATAATTCCTGTTGCTACTGCATTATCATTATTTGAATCTCTTCTTTTATCTATTAATGCAAGTGGACATTCAAAATAGTGTGAATATTTATATGCTTTTTTAGAACTTCCTGCATCTGTTGCAACGACAACTATGTCACTTAAATTTTTCTCTTTAAAATATCTTTCTAGTAAATGTTTTGCAGTTAATCTGTCACATGCTATATCAAAATATGCTTGTATTGCTGGGTTGTGTAAATCACATGTTATTACTCTGTCTACCCCTGCTGCTTCTAATAATTTTGCCATTAATTTTGCTGTTACTGGTATTCTTGGTTGATCTTTTTTATCTGATCTTGAATACATAAAGTATGGTAACACTACTGTTATTCTTCTAGCAGAAGCTCTTCTTGCTGCTTCTACTGTAATTAATAATTCCATAATTCTTTCGTTTACTGGTGGCATTGTTGTTTGGACAATAAACACATCCTGATCTCTAACGGTTTCTTTTAGTTGTACAAAATTGTTGTCATTTTGAAATTTAAATGAATCTTTTTCTCCTAATGGTAAATTTAAACAATCACATATTTCTTTCGTGAATTCTTCTGCTGAATTACAAGCAAAAATTTTAATATCTTTCATGATATCCCCCTTAAAAATAATATATATTTTTGTCGATTTTTACACTAGCATTTTTATTTTAACATTATTCTGAAACTTATTCAATATTTTTCATTTAAATATATAAAAAAGTAGTTACAGTTCAGAATAATTAATATATAATCCGTTCCATCCTGCTGTCGGTTGGACATTTTCTTTTCTTAGGTTAAAGCACGAAAAGAAAAGTGAAACCGATACGTGGAGCTACTAATTTGAAAATTTGGGTTTGAACATTAACAAAAAGTATTAATAAATAATGTTTTTTAAGATACATCAGCAACAAAAAACTATCTAACAATCTGTGTTAGATAGTTTTGATGTTTTATTCTTGTGTTTTTATTGTTTCTGAAGCTTCTTCTGTTTTAGAATTCTCTTTTTCTGTTGTTACTGTTTCTACGGTTTCTTCTTTTTTCTCTGTATTTATTCCTATATTTCTGTATAATGACATTCCTGTTCCTGCTGGAATAAGTTTTCCTATAATTACATTTTCTTTTAATCCTATTAATGGATCTGTCTTTCCTTTTATTGCTGCTTCTGTTAATACTCTTGTTGTTTCTTGGAAAGATGCTGCTGATAAGAAACTTTCTGTTGCAAGTGATGCTTTTGTTATTCCTAGAAGAACTCTTGAACCTGTTGCTTTTTCTTTACCTTCTTTTTCCATTTGTTCATTAATGCTGTTTAATTCATTTATGTCAATTAATGAACCTGGGAATAATCTTGTATCTCCTGCATCTTCAATTTTAATTCTTTTTAGCATTTGTCTTGCAATTACTTCAATGTGTTTATCGTTAATATCAACACCTTGGTTTCTATACACTTTTTGAACTTCTGCTGTTAAATATTTGTATACTCCATCTACTCCATTTATTGCAAGTATTTCGCTTGGATTAATTGAACCTTCTGTAATAGGTGCTCCTGCTTCTATTTCGTCTCCATCTTTCACTTTTATCTTAGATCCAAAACTTATTAAATATGTTTTGGCATCGTCTTTTCCTACTACTGTTACTTCTTTTCTCTTCTTGTTGTCGGCTATTTTAACAGTTCCTGCTATTTCAGAAATTGTTGCTAATCCCTTTGGTTTTCTAGCTTCAAAAATCTCTTCAACTCTAGGTAAACCTTGTGTAATATCTCCTCCTGCAACACCACCAGAGTGGAAAGTTCTCATTGTAAGCTGTGTACCTGGCTCCCCAATTGATTGTGCTGCAATAATTCCTACCGCTTCTCCTATATTTACTTGTTTTCTTGTTGCAAGTCCCATTCCATAGCATTTAGCACAAACACCGTGTTTTGTTTTACAAGCAAGTACTGAACGTACTTTTACTTTTGTATATCCTGCTTCTATGATTTTATCTGCTAGCATTGGAACAATTAATGTATTTTTATCAACAATTACTTCGCCTGTTGTAGGGTCAATAATGTCTTCGGCTGGATATCTTCCTATTAATCTTTCATGTAAAGTTTCGATTATTTGATTTCCATCTTTAATATCTTCTACTTCAATATAGCTTTCTGTACCGCAATCTTCTTCTCTTACGATTATATCTTGAGATACATCTACTAATCTTCTTGTTAAATATCCAGAGTCAGCAGTTCTGATAGCGATATCGGCTAAACCTTTTCTTGCACCATGTGATGAAACGAAATATTCTAGTGCATCAAGTCCTTCTCTAAAGCAAGCTTTAATTGGTATTTCTACTGCTTTACCAGATGTATTTGCCATAAGTCCACGCATACCTGCGATTTGACGTAATTGTCCCATATCTCCTCTGGCTCCAGAGTGTGCCATCATATAAATTGGGTTTAATTCATCAAAGTTAGCAACCATTGCATCTGTAACATCATTTGTTGCTTTTTCCCAGACTTTAATTATTGATGAATATCTTTCATCATCAGTAATTAAACCACGTTTATATTGTTTAGCAATTTCTTCAACTTGTCTTTCAGAATTTGCTAATATTTCTTTTTTAGCTGGTGGAACTGCAACATCTGAAACTGAAACTGTTATTGCACCTTTTGTTGAATATTTGTATCCTAAAGATTTAATATTATCTAGTAATTCTGCTGTTACATTTAATCCATGTTTATCTATACATTTTGCAATAATCGATCCTAAATTTTTCTTCATTACAGGGAATCCTATTTCTAAATCGAATTCTTTTTCTGGATCTGTTCTATCAACAAAACCTAAATCTTGTGGTATTACTTCGTTAAATATAACTTTTCCAACTGTAGTTTCTATAGTTTTAGTTTTTTCTTCGCCATCTATTTCTCTTTTCATTCTTATTTTTACTTTTGCATGTAAACCTAAGTCACCATTTTGGTAAGCAAGAAGGGCCTCTTCTTCATCTTTGAAGTACATTCCTTCTCCTTTTTCTCCTCCAACTTCCATTGTTAAATAATAGCTTCCTAAAATCATATCTTGTGATGGAATTGTAACTGGTTTACCATCTTGTGGTTTTAATAAGTTGTTTACAGATAGCATTAAATATCTTGCTTCTGCTTGTGCTTCTGGTGATAATGGAACATGTACTGCCATTTGGTCACCATCGAAATCGGCGTTAAATGCTGTACAAACTAATGGGTGTAATTTTATTGCTCTTCCTTCTACTAAAACTGGTTCAAATGCTTGAATACCAAGTCTATGTAGTGTTGGAGCACGGTTTAGCATTACTGGATGGTCTGCAATAACTTCTTCTAATATATCCCATACCTCTGGTCTTAATTTTTCTACCATTCTTTTTGCATTTTTAATATTATGTGCTAATCCACGGCTTACTAATTCTTTCATTACAAAAGGTTTGAATAATTCTACTGCCATTTCTTTTGGAAGCCCACATTGATATATTTTAAGTTCTGGACCTACAACTATAACAGAACGGCCTGAATAGTCAACCCTTTTTCCTAATAGGTTTTGTCTGAAACGTCCTTGTTTTCCTTTTAGCATATCTGACAATGATTTTAATGGTCTATTTCCAGCTCCTGTAACAGGTCTTCCACGTCTACCATTATCTATTAAAGCATCTACAGATTCTTGAAGCATTCTTTTTTCATTTCTAACAATTATTTCTGGTGCTCCTAATTCTAATAATCTTTTTAATCTGTTATTTCTGTTAATTACTCTTCTATATAAATCATTTAAATCAGATGTTGCAAATCTCCCACCATCTAATTGTACCATTGGTCTTAATTCTGGTGGTATAACTGGTATAACACCCATTACCATCCATTCTGGTTTATTTCCAGACAATCTAAAGCTTTCAACAGTATCTAATCTTTTTACTAATTTAACCTTTTTTTGTTCGGTTGCTTTTGCTATTTCTTTCTTTAATTTTTCTGATAATTTGTCTAAATCAACTTCTTTTAATAAAGTCCTTATAGCTTCTGCTCCCATTTTTGCTGTAAATGAGCCTTTTCCGTATTTTTCTTCAGCTTCACGATATTCTTTTTCTGTTAATACTTGTGTTTTTGTTAATCCTGAAGTTCCTTTATCTATTACAACATATGCTGCAAAATATATTACTTTTTCAAGGCTTCTTGGAGACATATCTAGTATTAAAGATATTCTGCTTGGAATTCCTTTAAAATACCAAATATGTGCTACTGGAGATGCAAGTTCAATATGTCCCATTCTCTCACGTCTAACTTTTGATTTTGTTACTTCTACTCCACATCTATCACAAATTATGCCTTTATATCTTATTCTTTTATATTTACCACAATGGCATTCCCAGTCTTTTGTTGGTCCAAATATTTTCTCACAAAATAGACCATCTTTTTCTGGTTTTAAAGTTCTATAATTAATGGTTTCTGGTTTTTTTACTTCTCCTCTTGACCATTCTCTTATTTTCTCATCAGATGCAAGACCTACTTTTATTTTATCAAAAACTGCTAATTCATCTTGATTTTGATTGTTCTCCATTAAGTTACCCCCTATTTAAAAATTTTTGCATTTTTAATTAAATATAAACATTGCTCGAACAAATTTTACTGTCATTTAATCTTATTATGCTTTTCTATTTAATTATTTTACTCATCTATAATATCATCATTTGCAATATCTTCATCATCTAAGCCATCATCTAAAATATCGTCTTCTTCTAAGAAGTCCATATCTTCTTCATCTAGCTCTTCTAAATTTTCTTCTTCCATTATTTCATCATCTTTATCAATTGCAAGTTCTTCTGATAAAATGTTTTTTGCATCATCTAAATTAAAGTCTATTCCATCTTCTATATTTTCGCTTAATTCAAGTTCTTCATCATTTTCTGAATATAGTCTAACATCTAGTCCTAAACTTTGAAGTTCTTTTATTAATACTTTAAAGCTTTCTGGAACTCCTGGTTCTGGAACATTTTCGCCTTTAACAATTGCTTCATAAGTTTTTACTCTTCCTATAACATCATCTGATTTTATTGTTAATATTTCTTGAAGTGTATATGCTGCACCATAAGCCTCTAATGCCCAAACTTCCATCTCTCCGAAACGTTGTCCACCAAATTGTGCTTTACCACCAAGAGGTTGTTGTGTTACTAATGAGTATGGTCCTGTTGAACGAGCATGGATCTTATCATCTACTAGATGGTGAAGTTTAAGCATATACATTACACCAACAGTAACTGGTTGGTCAAAAGGTTCTCCTGTTCTTCCATCATAAAGTGTTGTTTTTCCATCCTCTGATAATCCTGCTTCTTTTAACATTTCTAATATATCTTCATCTCTTGCACCATCAAATACTGGTGTTGCAACTTTTAATCCAAGCAATCTTGCTGCTGCTCCTAAGTGAACCTCTAAAACTTGGCCTAAATTCATACGTGAAGGTACACCAAGTGGGTTTAAAACAACATCTACAGGTGTTCCATCTGGCATAAATGGCATATCTTCTACTGGTAATATTCTTGAAACAACACCTTTGTTTCCATGACGTCCAGCCATTTTATCACCAACTGATATTTTTCTCTTTTGAGCAATATATACTCTTATTACTTGGTTTACTCCTGGTGCTAATTCATCTGAATTGTCTCTTGTAAATATTTTTACATCTACTATTGTTCCTGCTTCTCCATGTGGTACTTTTAATGAAGTATCACGAACTTCTCTTGATTTTTCACCAAAGATTGCACGAAGTAACCTTTCTTCTGCAGTTAATTCTGTTTCTCCTTTTGGAGTTACTTTTCCTACTAAGATATCTCCAGGTCTTACTTCTGCACCAATTCTTATAATACCATTTTCATCAAGATCTTTTAGTCCATCTTCTCCAACATTTGGTATATCTCTTGTGATTTCTTCTGCTCCTAATTTTGTATCACGGCATTCACAATCATATTCTTCAATATGTATTGATGTATAAACATCTTCTTTAACCAATCTTTCACTTAGTAAAACAGCATCCTCGTAGTTGTAACCTTCCCAAGTTGTAAATGCTATAAGAACATTTTTACCTAATGCCATTTCTCCATTTTGCGTAGATGGTCCGTCTGCAATAACATCTCCTTCTTTAACTTCTTCGCCTTTTACTACTATTGGTTTTTGGTTAATACATGTACCACCATTTGTTCTTTTGAATTTGCGTAATTTGTATGTATCAATTCCTGCTTTTGTTTTTATTATAATTTCATCACCAGTAACTTTTTGTACTACACCTGCCTCTTTTGCAAGTATTGTTATTCCAGAATCTTTTGCTGCTCTGTATTCAATACCTGTTCCAACTATTGGTGAATCTGTAATCATAAGTGGAACTGCTTGACGTTGCATATTTGCTCCCATTAATGCACGGTTTGCATCATCATGCTCTAAGAAAGGTATCATAGCTGCACCTACTGAAACTAATTGTTTTGGTGATACATCTATATAATCTACTTTTTCTCTTTCTACTTCTATGATTTCATCTAAATATCTTACTTTTATTTTTTTATTTATAAATGCTCCATTTTCATCACGAGGTTCTGAAGCTTGAGCTATAATATATCCATCTTCTTCATCTGCTGCCATATATTCCACTTCGTCTGTTACTCTATGAGTTTTTGGATCTACTTTCCTAAATGGTGTTTCAACAAATCCATATTCATTGATAACTGCAAATGTTGATAATGCAGATATTAATCCTATGTTTGGTCCTTCTGGAGATTCTATTGGGCAAAGTCTTCCATAGTGTGTATAATGAACGTCACGAACTTCAAATCCTGCTCTTTCTCTAGATAATCCTCCAGGTCCTAATGCTGAAATTCTTCTTTTATGTGTTAATTCTGAAAGTGGATTTGTTTGATCCATAAATTGTGATAATTGTGAACTTCCAAAAAACTCCCTAATTGCTGATGTTATTGGTTTTGTATTGATTAATGTTTGTGGTGTTATAACATCTAAATCTTGAATCGTCATTCTTTCTCTTACAACTCTTTCTAATCTTGTTAAACCAATTCTAAATTGATTTTGTAATAGCTCACCAACACAACGAATACGTCTGTTTCCTAAATGGTCAATATCATCAACATTTCCTAAGCCATATTGTAAATTCAATAAATAGTTAATTGAAGCTAAAACATCTTCTGTTGTAATATGTTTTGGCACTAATTCTTCTTTTCTTTCTTCTATAACTTTCTTTAAATCTTTTTTATTTGTTGTTTCTAGGATATTTTTTAATACTTCATAATTTACTAATTCTTTTATACCTAAGTCTTTTATATCAACAAATGCATGAATATCTACTGTACCATTTCCTATAATTCTTATCTTTTTGTCATTAACTTTAACATCAACAATATTTATTCCTGAATTCTGTATTTCAAGTGCTTGTTCTTTAGAAATTACGTTATCTTTTTCAACAATGATTTCACCTGTTTCACTGTTTAATATGTTTTCATAAGCAACTTGGTTTGTAATTCTTGTTGCTAAATTTAATTTTTTATTGTATTTATATCTTCCTACTTTTGCTAAATCATATCTTTTTGCATCAAAGAATAATCCATTAAATAAATTCCTTGCAGCATCAACTGTTGGAAGTTCTCCTGGTCTTAATTTTTTATATATTTCAACAATTGCTTCATCAGCTGTTTTTATTGTATCTTTTGCAATTGTTGCAAGTATTTGGTCTTCTTCTCCAAATAAGCTTATTATTTGATCATCTGTAGCTAGTCCTAATGCTCTTAAAAGTGCTGTTACAGGTAATTTTCTGGTTCTATCTATTCTTACATAAAAAACATCATTAGCATCGGTTTCATATTCTAGCCATGCACCACGAATAGGCATAACTGTAGCCTTGTACAATTTCTTGCCTGTTTTATCATAATCATATTCATAATAGCAACCTGGTGATCTAACTAATTGACTTACTACTACTCTTTCTGCTCCATTTATAATAAATGTACCACTATCTGTCATAAGTGGAAAATCTCCAAGATATATTTCTTGTTCTTTAATTTCGCCTGTTTCACGATTTATAAGCCTTACTTTAACATGCAATCTTGTAGAATATGTTGCATCTCTCTCTTTAGCTTCTTCTAGAGAATATTTTGTTGTATCCTCCATATAGTAATCGAAAAATTCTAGAACTAGGTTTCCGGAATAGTCTTCTATTGGTGAAATATCTTTTAATACTTCTCCTAACCCTTCTTTTACAAACCAATCGTAAGAATCTTTTTGAACTTTTATAAGATTTGGGATATCAACGAAATCGCCAGTTCTTGCAAAAGTTTTCCTTTGTGCTTTTCCACATTCCATGTCTTTTAACAAAAAAATCAACTCCTATAATTTATTCTGAGCAGATATATCTATATAGAAATTAGCTTTTTATTCTAATTTCTAATTTTTTTATTATACAAAGTCCCTCTTAAATATTAATGTATTATAAAGTGTTGATCCTTACTGCCCTACGGACCTACGACTTACATAACCTAAAATTAATATTTAATTCCTCTTTATATAATTTAAAAATCAAATTAATAAGTAAAATAGCACGTACAAAAGTGTAGGAAGATTTTTCACATTTTTAATTTAATGTTTCCCTACACTTTACTTATTTAATTAATACCTATGTTAATACTTTTTACTATTTTAATCACCATTTTACTATATTTTTTCAAATTTTCGTGCCATAATATATTATCACTTAAAAGTAACTTTTGTCAAGCATTTTACAAAAAAAGTTTAAATGTTAGTGTTACAAGTTCAGACTAATTAATATATAATCCGCTTCATCTTGCTGTCGGTTTTTTGACATTTTTTGAACAAAAGGTCTGTTCCTTTTGGCAAATTAGTGCCAAAATTCCCCGTCCCTCTTGGCATCTTGGCACTAATTTAATTATTTATCTTGTTTTATCGTCTATTTCTTCTTGAATTTTTTCAATAAATGCTTCTATTTGCATTTGTCCTATATCTCCTGCTTTTCTTGAACGAACTCCTACTGCGTTTGTTTCTATTTCTTTATCTCCTATTATAAGCATATATGGAGTTTTTTGTAATTGCGCTTCACGGATTTTATATCCTATTTTTTCTTGTCTAGAATCTATTTCTACACGTATTCCGTGTTTTTCTAATTTTTCCATTACTTTTTTAGCATATTCTACATGTCCATCTGCTATTGGCAAAATCTTTACTTGTACTGGTGCAAGCCATGTTGGGAAAGCTCCTGCAAAGTGTTCTGTTATTATTCCTATAAATCTATCAAATGAACCAAATAGTGCTCTATGTATTAATATTGGTGTCTTTTTGTTTCCTTCTTTATCTATGTAATATAAGTTAAATCTTTGTGGTAATTGGAAGTCTAATTGTACGGTTCCCATTTGCCATTCTCTTCCTAAGCAGTCCTTCATTGTTATATCAATTTTTGGTCCGTAGAAAGCCCCGTCTCCTTCGTTTATGTCGTAGTTTCCTTCGCCACAAATTTCATCTAACACATTTTTTAAATCTTGCTCTGCTCTATCCCAAGTTTCTATTTCTCCAATAAATCCTTCTTCTGGTCTTGTTGATAATGTAAACTTGTATTCCAAATCAAACACAGAATATAAGTATTTTGCAATTTCTATAATTGATTTTATTTCACTACCTATTTGCTCTTCTGTGATATAGTTATGAGAGTCATCTTGTCTAAACATTCTAACTCTGAATAATCCATTTAATTGGCCTGATTTTTCATTTCTATGTATAACATCAACATCGCTAAATCTTAATGGTAAGTCTTTATAGCTTCTTAATTTTGATTGATATATCTTTATTGAGTTTGGACAGTTCATAGGTTTTAATGCCTGTTCATTTCCATCTGCATCTGTTAGAACAAACATATCTTCTTTGTAGTGATCCCAATGTCCTGAAATTTTCCAAAGCTCGCTACTATTTAATTGTGGACCAGAAAATTCTTGATATCCGTTTTTTTTATGAACACCTCTCCAAAAATCTATTAATGTATTTAACATTGTGAATCCCTTTGGTAACCAGTATACCATTCCTGGTGCTGTTTCATCAAAGAAAAATAGTTCTAATTCTTTACCTAGTTTTCTATGGTCTCTTTTCTTTGCTTCTTCTAACATGTTTAGGTATTCTTCTAATTGACTTGCTTTTGGAAATGAAATTCCATATATCCTTTGAAGCATCTTATTTTTCTCGCTTCCACGCCAATATGCACCTGATGTTGAAAGCAATTTTATTGCTTTTACAGCTCCTGTACTTGGAATATGTGGTCCTGCGCAAAGGTCTGTAAATTCTCCTTGTTTATAAAATGAAAGTTCTGCATCTTCTGGAAGATCATTTATAAGCTCTTGTTTATATGGTTCATCTTTCATAAATTCTAATGCTTCTTTTCTTGTAAGTACAAATCTTTCAAGAGTTAAATCCTCTTTTACGATTTTTTTCATTTCCTCTTCTATTTCTTCTAACATTTCTGGAGTAAATGGCTTATCTGTATCAAAATCATAATAAAATCCATTATCTATTGATGGTCCAATAGCTAATTTTATTTCTGGATATAATCTTTTTATAGCTTGTGCCATTATGTGTGATGTTGTATGCCAAAATGTCTTTTCTGGCACCTCCATTGTTCTTCCTCCATTTAATTTAATTTTAAACATTTGTAATCAATCCTCCTTTTATAGTTTTTTAGATTTCCATTTTAGGTTAAAAGCACCCCTAAAATAGAATTAATCCTATTTTAGGGGTGCTTATGCACGGTTCCACCCTAATTTTTTACTTGTTTTATGATTGTGTTTTCACAATTTTTCTAAACTCCGAGGTAGTTTTTCAAACCTGTTTACTTAAGTTAGCTTTCAGCGCAATCACTAACTCTCTCTTTTAGCAACCTTTGTTTTACTTTGTCTCATCAACGTTTATATTCATTACGTAATATATTATATCTTAAGTTTCTATGTTTTTCAAGTATTAAATGTAAATTTTGTCCATTTTATGTTAATGTTAAGGCCCCAATTTTCAAATTAGTAGCTCCGCGTGTCGGTTGCACTTTTCTTTTCGTGCTTTAGCCTCAGAAAAGGAAATGTCCAACCGACAGCAAGATGGAGCGGATTATATATTAATTAATCTGAACTGTAACCATTTTATTAATCATTCCA
>SAMEA3663267__coassemble_113_pt1 | contig 27760 bp, 33 predicted proteins | sample SAMEA3663267__metabat2_low_PE_011 | metagenome-assembled genome bin SAMEA3663267 (sample SAMEA3663267) | pig gut metagenome | biome: pig gut; feature: pig-associated habitat; material: faeces | place: China | collected 2013 | reverse complement strand
TAATCCGCTCCATCTTGCTGTCGGTTGGACATTTTCTTTTCTTAGGCTAAAGCACAAAAAGAAAAGTGCAACCGACACGTGGAGCTACTAATTTGCAAATTTAGGTCTGAACAGTAACAAAATTAACCGTTTTTTCATCAAAAACTATTGACAAAATTTTAGAAAAACAATATAATAAAAGATAATATTATTGCGATGAAGATGGAAAGTGGCTAAAGGTTATTGGTAGAGAAAAACTGTCACCGGCTGAAAGCAGTTTAAATAAACGTAGCTTACGCAACGCATTGGAGCAATTTCAAAAAGAGGAAAATTTGATTTTAAATCATTTCATTTTAATGATTTTTATTTGATTTTCAAGTTAGGGTGGTACCGCGGAAAAATTTCGTCCCTGCATATGCAGTGAGACGTTTTTTTGTTATATGAGGATATTTTATCTTTTTATCAATATACCTAAAAAACGTTTTGCTAATATATTAAAAAGGAGAGATGGAAAATGAGCAAGCTTAAGACAATTACTTGTGAGGAACTACGAATAAAAGATGTGGGGAGAGAAGTGACCATATCAGGATTTGTAGATACTATCAGAGATTTAGGAGGTGTGATTTTTCTTGACATACGAGATATGTATGGTATAACCCAAGCAGTTACCTCAGGTCAAAGAAAAGATGTAGAATTTGCATCACACATTCGGAATCGAATCAGCAGTGACAATTACAGGAACAGTACGAAAGAGAAGTAAAGAAACATTAAACAAAAAATTAGCAACAGGAGAGGTAGAGGTATTTATTAAAAATATTGAAGTTGTTGGGAAAAGAACCAAGGAGTTACCATTTGAGATATCAGAAAACAGTAATGTAAGAGAAGATTTAAGACTTCAATATAGATTTTTAGATTTAAGGAGAAAATCATTAAGAGATAGATTAATTCTAAGAGCTAATGTTATGGCATATTTAAGAAAGAGAATGACTGAAGAAGGCTTTTTAGAAATACAAACTCCAATACTTACAAGCTCTTCACCAGAAGGAGCAAGGGATTATTTAGTTCCAAGCAGAGTGCATCCTGGTACATTTTATGCATTACCACAAGCACCACAACAGTTTAAACAATTGCTTATGGTTTCTGGAATTGACAAATATTTTCAAATAGCACCATGCTTTAGAGATGAGGATGCAAGAGCAGATAGGTCACCACGGAGAATTTTATCAACTAGATATGGAAATGTCGTTTGCAGACCAAGAAGATGTATTTGAAGTTATAGAAAAAGTAATTCCAGATATGTTTAGAAAATTTTCTAACAAAAGTGTAAGTAAATCACCAATACAAAGGATTCCATACAAAACAGCAATGCTAAAATATGGTACAGACAAGCCGGATTTAAGAAATCCACTTGAAATTGTTGATGTAACAGACCTTTTCAAAGATTTAGAATTTAAAGCATTTGAAAATAAGATAGTAAGGATAATTGCTGTTCATAGTGTGCAAGAAAAGCCAAGAAGTTTTTTTGAAGAAATGACAGATTATGCAATACAAGAACTAAAAGCAAAAGGCTTAGCTTGGATTAGAATATTAGAGGACAAAACCTTCCAAGGACCGATTGCAAAATTTATATCAGAAGAGGCAAAAGAGAAGATGCTCGCTAGAACAAACTCTAAAGAAGGAGATGCAATATTCTTTATTGCGGAAAAAGAAGGTAGAGTAGAGGAATTAGCAGGAGAAATAAGAAAAAAATTAGGTGAAAAATTAGAGCTAATAGATAAGTCTAAATTCGAATTTTGTTGGATAGTAGATTTTCCAATGTATGAGATGAAGGATGGGAAAATAAGTTTTAGCCACAACCCATTTTCAATGCCACAAGGAGGAATGAAAAGTTTGCTTACAAAAAATCCTTTAGAAATACTTGCATATCAATATGATTTAGTATGTAATGGAGTGGAGCTATCGTCTGGAGCTGTTAGAAATCATGACATAGATATAATGATAAAAGCATTTGAAATTGCAGGTTATAGTCGCAGTGATGTAGAAACTAAATTTGGCGCACTATTTAATGCATTTCAATATGGAGCACCACCACATGCAGGAATTGCACCTGGATTAGATAGAATGATAATGCTACTTGCAGATGTAGAAAGTATAAGAGAAGTAATTGCTTTCCCAATGACAAGCAAAGCAGAAGATTTGCTTATGGGAGCACCAGCAAGAGTTACACAAGAACAGCTAAAAGAATTAAATATAAAAATAGATAAAATAATCTAAATGCCAAGAGGGACGGGGAATTTTGGCACATGTTTGCCAAAAAGGATGGACTTTTTTCAAAATAATTCCTCAAAACCGCTAGATAAAAAACCCGTCCCCGTGTCTGAAGGTGTCCCCTTGTCTAATTTTGTATAAAATCTACAATTTCTTTTCCGAGGATGTCTTCTTTACCAGAATAACCATGGTCAGTTCCTTTTATATAGCCAATATTTAAAGTTTTGTTGTGAATCTTTTGCTTTAAAAGGTCTATCAATTCATCTAAAGGTTGCACTACTAAGTCATTTTCACCCCATCTTAAGAATAATGGGATTGTAATATTGTTTAGCTCTTTAAAATCGTAACTCGCATCACTAAATTTTGCAAAGTCTATTTTTTCATTATCTCTAAAATATCTTAAATATGATTTTACACTTATTGGATGGTCAAAACTATCAAATGGCATTAATTCCATAGTTTTGTTTTCTTTTTCTTTTGCAATTGCAAAGGCAAGCGTTTCGTTATATTTTTTTAGTCCTAAGTCATACTTTTGTATGCCAACTAAATCTACTAATGATAACAGTATAATTGATTTTATTTTATCTAGATTTTCGTATTTTTCGTCTTTTAATTTATTGTATGCATATACAATTTTAGTACAGCCTAAGCTATGCCCTTGAAGATGAATTTTAGCATAACCTAAAGATATCATTTTATCGATTGCACCTTTAATATCATAATAACATTCTAATACATCTTCATATACACTGCCACCATTTAAAACTTTGGTACCATCAGTTTTTTTTGTGTAGCACATAAGATTTGCACCTCTATTGTCAAATTCAAAATATGAAATATTAGCCTTATTGATGATACCTGCTAATATATCTGATCTTCTTTTTAGACAATTGCTTTGCATACCATGTATAGAAATTACAACTTCATCTGTTTTTACCTCTGGAGCATATAATAAGCCTACCAATTCTACATTATCTTCTAATTCAAAATAAACTTTTTCTAACATAAAGACCTCCTTTTGAAAATATTATACAATACACTGTCAATGGGAAATGAAATTTTTGACAGTTGTTCTTAATCATCATTATTATTAATTATTCACTAAAAAATAAGGATTATGTCCCATTGACAGTCATTGATAAATTTTCTTGACATTTGCTATATTAATATATATAATTAAAATGTTAAGTTATATATTCGAGGAGCGATATAAAAAATGATTTCAAGATTATTAATCTTAGTGTTTTTAATAGCCATTAATGCTTTCTTTGCAGCTGCAGAAATAGCTTTTATTTCTTTAAATGATGCAAAAATAGAAAAACAGGCAAAAGATGGTAATAAAAAAGCAAAACAGATTAAGAATATGTTAAAAGAACCAAGTAGATTTTTAGCTACAATTCAAATTGGTATTACTTTGGCAGGATTTTTATCAAGTGCTTTTGCAGCAGATGCTTTTGCAAGTGAACTCGCACCCATATTAGAAAGTTTAATTCCACTTGGAATAAATGTATGGAACACAATATCAATTATTCTAATAACAATTGTACTTTCATATTTTTCATTGGTCTTTGGGGAGTTAGTGCCAAAAAGATTAGCAATGAAAAAAGCAGAAAAAATAGCATTTACAACGATTCCCGTTATTAGGGCAATATACTGTATTACATCTCCATTTGTTAAATTATTAACAGCTTCAACAAATGTTGTTTCTAAAATTTTTGGAATAAGCGAGACAGACGAAGATACTGTGACAGAAGAAGAAATAAGAATGATGGTTGACGTTGGAGAAGAAAAAGGTTCTATAGAAGAAGAAGAAAAAGAGCTTATAAATAATGTGTTTGAATTTAATGATAAAGTGGCATCAGAAGTAATGATACATAGAAAAGATATATATGCAATAGAAATCCATTCTGATATTAATGACATATTAGGGGAATTAAAAGAGTATAAATACAGCAGAATTCCAGTATATGAAGATACAATAGATAATATTGTTGGAATATTATTTATTAAAGACTTAATTGCATATTTAAATACTAATAAAGAAGTAAAAATTAAAAGAATAATGAGAGATGCATATTTCGTTTCTGAAAGCAAAATGATAAATGAATTATTTAGAGATTTACAAAAAAATAAGCATCAAATGGCTATAGTATTAGATGAATATGGTGGTACAGCAGGATTAATCACAATGGAAGATATTATAGAAGAGCTTGTTGGAAATATTTTTGATGAATATGATGATGTAGAAAAAGATTATGAAAAATTAGATGATAATACATTTATGATTAGTGGAGGAGTAAGTATTTTTGAATTAAGAAAAATATTAGATGTAGAAATCCCAGAAGGAGATTATGACACATTATCAGGTTATTTAATAGAATTATTAGGAAGAATCCCAGAAGATGAGGAAAATCCTATTATCGAAACAGAAAATGTAACATATAAAATAGAAGAATATGAAGAAAGAAGAATCCTTTGGGTAAAAGCTTGCAAAAATAATAAACATGTAGAAAAACCGGAAGAAACAGAAGAGCAAGAATAAAAATAATATTAGAAAAATAGAGTTTTTAAAATATTTTAAAAACTCTATAAAAATTTAAAGGAGTATAAGGCTGAAAAAAATAATTAGAAATTTTCGGACTTAGTTTGTAGCGCAGAAAGGGATGATTATAAAAATGTATGAAGAATTAGGAATAAGAGATGAATTAATTGAAAAAGCAAATATAGCAGAACAAGAAGTTAAAGAAGAATTTGAGAAAATAAACAAAATAGCAGAACAAAATAGTATTAAAGTATTAAAAGCTTTTCAAAAATATAATCTATCAGAAATGCATTTTGGAGGCACAACAGGATATGGTTATGGAGATGTTGGGCGTGATACTATAGAAAGTATTTTTGCAGAGGTGCTAGGTACAGAAGATGCATTAGTAAGAACACAACTTATTTCAGGAACTCATGCACTTACTGTTGCTTTATTTGCTATGCTAAGACCAGGAGATACTATGCTTAGCATAAATGGCAAACCTTATGACACATTAGATGAAGTAATTGGAATTACTCCTAATAGTAGTTCTTTAAAAGCGTATGGTGTAAAATATGAACAAATAGATTTAATAGCCAATGAATTTGATGTAAATAGCATCAAAAAAAGATTAGAAAAACAAGATGTAAAATTAGTATGCATGCAAAGATCAAGAGGTTATTCTACGAGAAAAAGTTTATCAATAGAGAGCATGAAAAATGTAATAGATAAAATAAGAGAAGTAAATAAAAATGTAATTATTATGGTAGATAATTGTTATGGAGAATTTGTGGACGTAGTAGAACCAAGTTCTATTGGAGCAGATTTAATTATAGGTTCGCTTATAAAAAATTTAGGTGGTGGAATTGTTCCAAATGGTGCATATATAGCAGGTAAAAAAGATTTAATTTCATTATGTGCAGAAAGACTAACTGTACCTGGGCAAGGAAAAGAAGTTGGTGCAAGCTTAGGAATAAATAAACAAATTTTACAAGGATTATTTTTTGCACCACAAGTAGTGGCAAGTAGTGTCAAAACAGCTGTTTTTGCAAGCAAGTTATTAGAAAATTTAGGATATAAAGTAGATCCTAAATTTAATGAAAAAAGAACAGATATAGTTCAAACAATACAATTTGGAGATAAAGATAAATTAATTAAATTTTGTCAAGGAATTCAAAAAGGTTCACCAGTAGACTCTAATTCTATTCCAGAACCATGGGACATGCCTGGGTATACTGATAAAGTAATAATGGCAGCAGGAGCTTTCACACAAGGTTCATCCATAGAACTTTCTTGTGATGCACCAATAAGAGAGCCTTTTATTGCTTTTATGCAAGGACGGATTAACATATGAATATGGGAAAATAGGAATAATAACAGCAATAAACAATTTAAATTAAAGTTATAATGAATAATATAGGAGAAAATGTATGAAAGTAGTTGTTGTGGGTGGAGGACCCGCTGGTATGATGGCTGCAATTACAGCAGCTGAAAATGGTAATAAGGTTATTCTTTTAGAAAAAATGAACTCACTTGGTAAAAAGCTATTAATTACAGGAAAAGGAAGATGTAATATAACAAACAATGCTGATATGGAGGATTTTTTTAAAAACATACCAGGAAATTCTAAGTTTTTATACAGCTCTTTTAATAGTTTTAATAATACTGATATAGTAAATTTTATAGAAGAAAATGGAGTAGAAACTAAAGTAGAAAGAGGACGGAAGAGTGTTCCCTATTTCTGATAAAGCAGAAGATGTATTAGAAGTATTTAAGAAAAAATTAAAAGAGCAAAATGTCACAGTAAAATACAATTGTAAAGTAAGCAAGATTATGGTAGAACAAGGCATGGTAAAAGGTGTACAATTGGAAAACGGAGAAATAATTGAAGCAGAAAAGGTAATTTTAACTACAGGTGGGAAAAGCTATCCTGTGACTGGTTCTACTGGTGATGGATATAAGATTGCACAGGAATTAGGACATAATATAATAAATTTAAAACCAGCTCTTGTTCCATTAAGATGTAATGGGGAGTCATTGGAGTTATGCAAAAATCTACAAGGGTTATCTCTTAAAAATGTTAAGCTAACCATAAAAGATGGGAATAAGACAATTTATGATGATTTTGGAGAAATGCTGTTTACGCATTTAGGAATATCTGGGCCAATAGTGCTTTCAAGTTCATCAATTCTTTTAAGATACAAAAATATAGACAAATTGCTATTAGAAGGAAAAATAAAAGCTACAATAGATTTAAAACCAGCATTAACACCTGAAAAATTGGAATTAAGAGTAATAAGAGATTTTGACGAAATGAAGAATAAGGAATTTAAGAATTCTTTAAATAAATTATTGCCACAAAAAATGATAAATCCATTTATTAAATTAACCAAAATAGATGAAGAAAAAAAGGTAAATACAATAACAAAAGAAGAAAGAAAAAAAATAGTATATTTGCTTAAACACTTAGAATTTACTTTATCAAATTTTGGCTCAATGGAAGAGGCAATAGTGACATCTGGTGGAGTAGACACAAAAGAAATTAACCCTAAGACAATGGAATCAAAAATAATAAAAGGTTTATATTTTGCAGGAGAAATAATAGATGTAGATGCATTAACAGGAGGATTCAATTTGCAGATAGCATTTTCAACAGGAAGAGCTGCAGGATTAAATTAGTACTTTAGGAAGGAATAAGATTAAAGATGGAAGAATTTTATACAATAAGCAATAATTCGGAAGCAGAGATAATAGAAAAAAAGTCAAAATTTATTGCACATATATTTTATGTAGAAAGCATTGAAGAAGCAGAAAAATATCTTAAAGCAACAAGAAAAAAATACCATGATGCAAGACACAACTGTTTTGCATATGCAATAGAAACAATAGATGGTGGAATTGCTGTTAAATATAATGATGATGGAGAACCAGCAGGAACCGCAGGTTCTCCTATATTAAAAATCTTGTTAGAAAAAGGTATTACTAATGTATTAGTAGTGGTAACAAGATATTTCGGTGGGATTTTATTAGGAACAGGGGGACTTGTTAGAGCATATACAAAAACTACTCTTGAAGCATTAAATAAAGTCGAAATTATAAAAAAAGAAAAGGGATGCGAAATCGAACTTGAAATCGAATATTGTGATTTAGAGTCGGCTAAAAAATACCTGTATGACATAGGTGTAAAGTCAATAAAAGTAGAATTTTTAGAGAAAGTAAAATTAAATGCTGAAATACCTAAAAATATGTTGAAATATATAGAAACAGAGGATGTCAAAAAAAACTTTAAAATCCTAAAATACAATATTTTAGAAGAAAAAATTATTTAGAACTTAAAGGGTTACAAGCAAAAATAGAAAAATTTTCCAAAAAAGGCTTGCATTAGGAAGAAAAACATAATATAATGCAAATTGTAAAATTTTTACAAATATATTTTTAGGGAGGTATAATTTTGAATGACAAAATCACAGTTTTAATAGCGGATGATAATTCAGACTTTACAACAACGTTAGTCAATTTCTTAGAAAAAGAAAATGATATGGAGGTAATTGGAGTTGCACACAATGGGAAAGAAGCATGCGAGATGGTTTTTAATACTAATCCAGATGTTTTACTATTAGATGTAATAATGCCACATTTAGATGGGTTAGGAGTATTAGAAAAAATCAATGAATCAGACATGAAGAAAAGACCAATGTGTATAATGTTATCAGCAGTGGGACAATCTAAAATTACACAAAAAGCAATTAGCTTAGGAGCAGAATACTATGTAGTAAAACCTTTCGATATCGAACTTTTAATAAAAAGAATAAGAGAAATTAAAAATTATCAGCCAATAACTGCAAGTACTTGCTATAGTAGTAACAAGGAAATCAAAATACCATACATAGAAATATCTGGGGAAAATAAAAAAGATGAAGAAAATTTAGAAGCATTGGTAACAAACCTAATTCATGAATTAGGAGTCCCAGCACATATTAAAGGATACCAATACTTAAGAGAAGCAATAATGATGGTAATAAATGATATAGATATAATAAACCAAATAACAAAACAATTATATCCAGACATAGCAAAGCGTTATGGAACAACTCCATCGAGAGTTGAGCGTGCAATACGTCATGCGATAGAAGTAGCTTGGTCAAGAGGAGAACAACAAACAGTTGAAAGAATTTTTGGCTATACTATTTCAGCAGCAAAAGGCAAACCAACAAACTCAGAATTTATAGCGATGATAGCTGACAAATTAAGATTAGAAATAAAAACTGCATAAAGATGAATTATTAAAACGAAAACCCGAGATATATCTCGGGTTTTCGTTATGCCAAAAGGGACGGGGAATTTTGCCAAAAGGGACGGGGAATTTTGGCACATATTTGCCAAAAGGGACAGACTTTTTGCAAATAATGAACTAAAAACGCTAGACAAAAACTTAAGTCCCCGTGTCTGAAGGTGTCCCCTTGTCTAGGTTTTTATAAAGTGTCAAATAATTTTCGTAAATATATCTCGTCTTTTTATCTGTTTTGTGATATTATATATAAGTAGCAATTTTATAAAGATTGGAGAAAGAAATGGAAGAAAATATAAGACTACAAAAGTTTTTAGCAGAAGAAGGCATTGCATCAAGAAGAAAATGTGAAGAGTTTATAAAACAAGGGAAAGTAAAAGTAAATGGAATAACTATAACAGAACTCGGCACTAAAATTAATCCTAAAAAAGATAAAGTAGAATTTTTAGGAAGAACAATAAATCAAAAAGAAAACAAAGAGTATACTTATATTTTACTAAACAAACCAATAGATTATGTGACAACAGCTAAAGATCAATTTGATAGAAAAACAGTTTTAGATTTGGTAAAAACAAATAAAAGATTAGTTCCTGTTGGAAGATTAGATATGTATACATCAGGAGCATTAATTCTTACAGATGATGGAGATTTTGTGTATAAAGTGACTCATCCAAAACATGAAATAACAAAAACTTATACTGTCACACTTATGGGTATTCCAACAGATGAGGAAATTGAAACATTAAGAAATGGTGTAGACATTGGAAATTTTGTAACAAGCAAAGCAAAAGTAAGAATTATTAAAACTGATTATGAGAAAAACAGGTCAAGGTTAGAAATTGTAATACATGAAGGAAAAAATAAGGAAGTTAGAAGAATGTGTGAAGCAATTGATAAAAAAGTACTAGCGCTTCACAGAACAAAAATTGGGAATATATCAGTAAAAGACTTAGAGATGGGGACTTGGAGATATTTAAGACCTAGAGAGGTAACAGAAATTTTAAAAGGAACAACTATAAATAAAATGGAGGAAAAATGAGCTTATATAACGAAACAAAATTTATAATGAAAAAATACAACATTTCTGCAAATAAAAGCCTAGGACAAAATTTTTTAATAGATGATGAAGCAGTATCAACAATAGTAGATACAGCCAAGGTTACAAAAGATGATTTGATAATAGAAATTGGCCCAGGGCTAGGAACTTTAACTTCTAAGCTATTAGAAAAGGCAGGAAAAGTTATAGCAATAGAATTAGATAAAAAGATGGTATTAGTATTAGAAGATAGATTTAGTTTATATGATAATTTTGAGTGTATAAATGAAGATGTTTTAAAAGTAGATTTGGAATCTTTAATATCAGAAGAAAAATCTAAGGGTTTGAAAACAGCAAAAATTGTTGCAAATTTACCATATTATATAACTACTCCAATTATTATGAAATTATTAGAAGAAAAATTAGACATTGAAACAATTACTGTAATGATACAAAAAGAAGTAGCAGATAGATTAGTAGCAGAACCGGGGAAAGCAAATACAGGAGCAATTACTTATGCAATAAATTATTATACAAATCCAAAAGTTGTTTTACAAGTGCCAAACACAGCATTTATTCCAGCTCCAGATGTAAACTCCACAGTAATACAATTAGAGGTTTTGCAAAAACCTAAAATTGATGTAATAGATGAAGAGATGTTTTTTAAAGTTATAAAATATGCATTTATGCAAAGAAGAAAGACTTTATTAAATTCACTTACAAATAGCAAAATATTAGGAGAAAAAGAATATATTGAAAAAATGCTTTCTGAATTAGGCATTGAAAAAACTATAAGGGCAGAAAATTTAAGTTTGGAGGAGTTTGCGAAAATTGCAAATTGGATAAAGACCAAAAGTTAATTCTTTTCAACTTATTTTGTAGCGTAGAAGGGAATGATTATAAAAATGGAAACTAAATATTTTGATTTAAGAGAAAAAATAGATGATGAAAAAATAAAAGAAGCGGCAGAAGCAATAAAAGAAGGAAAATTAGTTTTGTTTCCAACAGAGACTGTTTATGGATTAGGTGCAAATGGATTAGACGAAAATGCGGTTAAAAAGATATATGCAGCAAAAGGAAGGGCAAGCGATAATCCTTTAATACTCCATATTGCAGATATTAAAATATTAGATAAATTAGTAAAAAGTGTGGGAGATATTGAATCAAAACTTATAGAAAAATTTTGGCCAGGCCCACTTACTATTATTTTTGAAAAAAAAGAAATTGTACCAAATGTAATTACAGGTGGACTAAATACAGTAGCGATAAGAATGCCGGAAAATTTAATCGCCAGAAAATTAATTAGATATTCTAACCTCCCAATTGCTGCACCAAGTGCAAATATTTCTGGCAAACCAAGTGGCACAGTTTTAGAAGATATAAAAGAAGAATTTGATGGGAAAGTTGATTATATGATAAATGGCGGAAAAGTAAATATTGGCTTAGAATCTACCGTTATAAGAGTAGTAGATGGGGTTATTCATATATTGAGACCAGGTAAAATTACAAAAGAAAATTTTGAAGATTTGGGTTTTGATGTAGCAATCGAAAAGCAAATATTAGGGGAGTATGATGGTAAAGAAAAGGTAATGTCACCTGGGATAAAATATAAACATTATGCCCCAAATACCAAAAGTGTGTTAATATACAGCAAAAACAACGAAAAAATGGTAGACAAAGTAAAAGAATTAGCTAAAAACGAAAATGCAGTTATTTTGTGTAAAACATCGAATGAAAACAGATATTCAGGATTTGATGTAATATCAATGGGAGATACTTTAGAAGAGATTAGCAGCAACATATTTACAATACTTAGAAAAAGCGATAAATTAAATAAATCACTTATCATAATAGAAGGAGTAAAAGAAGAAGGTTTAGGACTTGCAATTATGAATAGATTAATTAGAGCAACTGCACATAACTATATAAAAATTATATAAAATAATTGTAAATGAAAAAATAATAATGTATAATAATAAAGAATTTTGAAAGAGGATATACAGTTGAAAAATAATTAGAATTTTTCCAACTTAGCTTGTAACATAGGAAGGAATGATTATAGAAATGGATCCAAAACTAAAAAATATATTAGAGTGGGCGTACTGCATAATTATAGCAGTGGGGCTTGCCTTATTGGTAAGATATTATTTAGGAACTCCAACAATAGTTCAACAAACATCTATGGTAAGTACTTTGCAACCAGGAGAAAGACTTATATTAAGTAGGATTACTAGAACAACTAAGGGAGAATATCAAAGAGGAGATATAATTACTTTTGAAGCACCAAGCTCGATAAAAAATTTAGATTATGATAATCCTGTTGCTATATATGAATATGAGCCAAAAGGCTGGTTTAGTAAATTCGTTTACAAAGTTTTAGAAATAGGTAAAACAAGTTATATTAAAAGAATTATAGGAATGCCAGGAGACCATATATTGATACAAGATGGCAAAGTATTTTTAAATGGTGAAGAATTAGAAGAACCGTATCTTGCAGAAGGTGTTAAAACATATAGCAACGATTATACAGATATTACAGTGCCAGAAGGATATGTGTTTGCCATGGGAGATAACAGAGAATATAGCAAAGATTGTAGGTCATTAGGTTGTATCCCAATAGACAAAATAGAAAGTAAGGTATGGATTAGATTTTGGCCATTAACTAAATTTGGAAAAGTAGAATAGGAAAAATAATGGGATTTGAAAATATATTAGGAAATAAAGAAAATAAAAAATTATTAACTAACATATTAGAAACTGAAAATATTTCGCATAGTTATATGTTTATAGGAAAGCATAGTATTGGAAAACTGCTTTTTGCAAAAGAATTTGCAAAAGGTATTTTATGTAGTAGTAATCCAAAACCATGCAATACCTGCATATCTTGCATAAAATTTGATAACAATAATCATCCAGACTTTTTTGTTGTAGAGCCAGAAGAAGGTTCAATAAAAAATGAGCAAATAAGAGAGTTAAACAAAAAAATATTGGAAAAGCCAATTCAATCCTTAAAAAAGGTATATATTATAAATGATGCAGAAACTATGACAACTCAGGCACAAAATAGTTTATTAAAAACATTAGAAGAGCCACCAGAGCATGCAGTGATAATATTAATAACAAGTAATGAACATAAGATGTTAAATACTATTAAATCAAGAGTAGTAAAAATATATTTTAATGAATTAGAACAAAAAGACATAGAGCTTATACTAAAAAAAGAATATGGTATAGAAAATACAAATAATGACATTATAAAATATGCTGGTGGAAGCGTAGAAATGGCATTAAGGCTATATAACAATAACGATTTATATATTAAAATCAATGAAATCTTTTCTAATCTAGATAAAATAGATATTATTGATTTATTAAATTCGAAAGAAGAAGTATTTGAAAAAAAGGAGTTTATAGAAGACATTTTAGATTATATAAATATATTATTCTATAACTTATCTAAGAAAGATATAAGATATATAAACTGCTTAAGAGAAATTATAAACACAAAAGAAAGACTAGCAAGTAATGCAAATTATAATATGACAATGGATAATTTTTTATTTACAGTGTGGGGGGAAATAAATGATTAGTATAATAGGAGTAAGATTTAAAAAACCAGGGAAAATATACTTTTTCGACCCTAAAGGGAAAACGGTAGAAAAAGGAATGCATGTAATTGTTGAAACAGCGATGGGCAAAGAATATGGAGAAGTTGTTATTACAAATAGAGAACTTCAAGAAAAAGATATTGTTGCACCATTAAAACCAATAATAAGAATAGCTACTGAAAAAGATAAAGAAAAACATGAGGAGAATATAAAGCAAGAAAAAGAGGCTTTTAAATTATGTGAAGAAAAGATTAAAGAACATAAATTAGATATGACTCTAGTTGATGTTGAATATAAATTCGATAGAAGTAAATTACTATTTTTCTTCAAAGCAGATGATAGAATAGATTTTAGAGATTTAGTTAAAGATTTAGCTGCAATATTTAAAACAAGAATTGAATTAAGACAAATAAATGCAAGAGATGAAGTCAGAAGAATGGGCGGAAACGGAGTATGTGGAAGAGAATTATGTTGCTGTTCGTTTCTAAATGATTTTGATACTATTTCAATAAAGATGGCAAAAGAACAAAACTATTCATTAAATCCTGCAAAAATATCAGGAAATTGTGGAAGGCTTATGTGTTGTTTAAGATATGAGCAAAATGTATATGAAGAAAAATTATCAAGACTGCCAGGAATAGGTTCAATAGTAAAAACAGAAGATGGAGAAGGCGAAGTTTGCGGAGTAGAAATTTTAAAAGAACGAGTAAAAGTAAAATTTAAAGACGGAGATGAAAGTTTCTACAAAAGATATGATTTACCAGATATCAAGATAATAAAAAATATTTCTAAGAAAACGAAAGCAGAAGAACAAGAAGAAAAAGAGTTAGAAGCATTAGAAAATCAAGATAAATAAAAAAGAATGGTGGTGAAAAAAATGGCATATAAAATTACAGATAAATGTATAAGCTGTGGAGCATGTGCAGCAGAATGCCCAGTTTCTTGCATATCACAAGGAGACACAAAATATGTAATCGACAAAAATGTATGTATAGAATGTGGCACATGTGCAGGTGTTTGTCCAGTAGAAGCACCAGTTGAAGATAACGAATAGAAAAATATAGAAGAAGAGCTTGATTAACAATTTAATGTTAATCAAGCTCTTTGGCAAAATATCGTATTGCTAAAATATAAGGGATATAGTATAATAAAATAAAAAAAGAAATAGAAGAAATAAAAGAGGAAAAAATGATAAATAAAAAATTAAAAATATTTGTTATAATATCTCTTATTATAGCAATTGTAGAAGTATTGATGATAATACATATTAAAAAAGAAACAAAACAAGTAGCTTCAGAAAAAACTGATGAAAATGATAAATCTTTAGAAGAAGTTTTTCAAGAAATAACCAACATAGAGGAGCTAGAAGAATTAGAAGAGCTGGTAGAAATAGAAGAAAAACAAGATGACAAAAAAGATGATAAAATCAACAATAATAATGCAAAACAATCAACCAATTATACAAAAAAATATTATATAAAAGTAAATAATGGAGCACAAGTAGTAAATATATATACAAAAGATGAAAATGGGAATTATACAAAACCAGTAAAAGCAATGATTTGTTCAACAGGCGATGATACACCACAGTCAGGAACCTATAAGATAGCGTATAGGTGGGAATGGCTAGGACTTTTCGGAAATGTAGCTGGACATTGGGTAACACAAATAGTGGGGAATATCTTGTTCCATTCAGTGCCATATGTTACAAAATATGATCCAGGAAGTCTAGAATATTGGGAATATGACAAACTAGGAACTAAAGCATCAATGGGGTGTGTACGATTAAAAGTAGAAGATGCAAAATGGATATATGATAATTGTGCAAGTGGAACAATAGTAGAGTTTTATTCGGATTCAAATCCAGGACCATTTGGAAAACCAACATCTATGAAAATATCAGATGCAGAGGAGCCTTTTAGAAATTGGGATCCAACAGACCCAAATCCAGCAAATCCATGGAAAAATATAAATAACAGTGAACCACAAGAAGAGCCAATAACGCCAGAAAGCCCAACTGATAATCCTAATAATCCAGAAGAACCTGAAGTGCCTGAAGTACCAACCGAACCAGACAATCCAACAGAAGAACCCGAGGAACCTGAAGTACCAAATGAGCCAGAAAATCCAGAAGAGCCAATTGAAAATCCTGAAGAACCAACAACGCCGACAGAGCCAGAAGCCCCAGAAGTGCTATCAGCAGAATAAAAAATAGACAAAAACTTAAGTCCCCGTGTCTGAAGGTGTCTCTTTGTCTGTTTTTTTATAAGATGGAAAACTCCATCTTTTTTTCTTGACATTTATACCGTTTAGACATATACTAAAATGGAAATAATAAACAAGAGGGGGTAAAGTTTAGTGAAAGATTTAATAGAGATTAGATGGCATGGTCGTGGAGGTCAAGGTGCTAAAACAGCTTCATTACTACTTGCAGATGCAGCTTTTAATACAGGTAAATATATACAAGGATTTCCAGAGTATGGACCAGAAAGAATGGGAGCTCCAATAACAGCATATAATAGAATAAGCACGAATCCAATAACTATCCATAGTAATATTTATGAGCCAGATTATGTAGTTGTAGTAGATGATAGCTTATTAGAAACAATAAATGTAACAGCAGGGCTAAAAGATGATGGTGCAATAGTAATAAATAGTACAAAAGATGGAAATTATATTAGAAGCAAATTAAAAGATTATAAAGGAGACATTTATAAAATAGATGCAAGAAAGATTTCTATGGAGACATTAGGAAAATATTTTCCAAACACACCAATGCTTGCAGCAATAGTAAAAGTAAGCAAAATTATGACAGATGAAGAATTTTTAAATGATATGCAAGGTTCGTTTAAACATAAATTTGCAAAAAAACCTGAAGTAATTGAAGGAAATATGAAGGCATTAGAGATGGCACTTACATCAATTGAAAAAATATAAAACAAAAAGAGAGGAGATAAATATGTCTAAAAAAATAGATAGTAATACTCCAATGGAAGATATGACAGTTGGAGGAAATATTTATGAGGCAGGGAATGCACGTGATTTTAAAACAGGAGATTGGAGAAGCACACGTCCAGTATATGTAAAAGAAAAATGTAAACAATGCGGACTTTGTTTTCCAGTATGCCCAGATAACAGTATACCTGTAAATAAAGATCAAAAAAGAGAAGATTTTGATTATGATATGTGCAAAGGATGTGGCGTTTGTGCAAAAGTATGCCCATTCGGTGCAATCTATATGGAATAAAATTTATATTAAAGGAGAGATAAAAATATGTCAATTAGAGAACGTTTAAGTGGTAATGAAGCTGCAGCAATAGCAATGAAACAAATTAATCCAGATGTTGTAGCAGCTTTCCCAATAACACCATCTACAGAAATACCACAATATTTTTCAACATTTGTAAGCAATGGTGCAGTAGATACAGAATTTGTTGCGGTAGAAAGTGAACATAGTGCAATGTCTGCATGTATAGGTGCAGAAGCAGCTGGAGCAAGGGCAATGACAGCTACATCTGCAAATGGATTATCTTTAATGTGGGAGATGATTTATATTGCATCAAGTTTACGACTACCTATTGTTATGTCATTAGTAAATAGAGCAGTATCTGGACCATTAAATATTCATAATGACCATTCAGATGCAATGGGAGTAAGAGATAGCGGATGGATTATGTTATTTTCAGAAAACAATCAAGAGGCTTATGATAATTTATTAATGGCACATAGAATTGCAGAACACGAAAAAGTGTTATTACCAACAATGGTATGCCAAGATGGATTTATAACTTCACATTCTATAGAAAATATAGAGCTAGAAGAAGATGAAAAAGTAAAAGAATTTGTAGGAACATATAAACCAAAACATTATTTATTAAATGACAAAGAACCAATTGCAGTAGGTCCATTAGACTTGCAAGCATATCTTTTTGAGCATAAAGCTCAACAAGCAGAAGCAATGAAAAATGCTAAAGAAGTAATATTAAATGTTGCAAAAGATTTTGAAAAAATGACAGGAAGAAAATATAGCTTCTTTGAGGAATATAAAACAGAAGATGCTGATTTTGTTATTATCTGTATGAACTCTACAGCAGGTACAGCAAAATATGAAGCAGACAAGTTAAGAGAACAAGGAATAAAAGCTGGAGTGTTAAAATTAAGAGTATTTAGACCATTCCCAGCAGAAGAAATAGCAAAAGCAATTTCTCATGTAAAGGCTGTTGCTGTTTTAGATAAAGCAGATGGACTAAATGCAGTAGGTGGACCACTATTTACAGATGTTACTTCAGGATTATATACAAATGGTGTTCAAATACCAACTTTAAGCTATATATATGGAATAGGTGGAAGAGATATTAAAGCAGAAGAAATTGGAACCGTATATAAAGATTTAAGCGAAGTTGCAAAATTCGGAAAAGTAGAAAATCCATATAGATATTTAGGCTTAAGAAGAAAGTAAGGAGGAATGTATTATGGCATATAATTTAAAAGAAGTAATTGCAGAAAAACCAGCAAGATTTACAGCAGGACACAGAATGTGTGCAGGATGTGGAGCACCAGTTGTTGGAAGAATGATTTTAAGGGCTTTAAAAAATGATGACCACGCAGTAATTTGTAATGCAACAGGTTGTATGGAGGTATCAACATTTATATACCCATATACAGCTTGGACAGATTCATTCATACACACAGCATTTGAATGTGCAGGAGCAACATTGTCAGGTGTAGAGGCAGCATATAAATCACTAAAAAAACAAAATAAATTATCAGGGAAAGATACAAAATTTATTGCATTTGGTGGAGATGGAGGAACTTATGATATAGGACTTCAAAGTTTATCGGGAGCAATGGAAAGAGGACATGATATGGTATATGTGTGCTACGATAATGGTGCATATATGAACACAGGAATACAACGTTCATCAGCAACACCAAGATTTGCTGATACAACGACAAGCCCTGCGGGAACAGTTATTCCTGGCAAAATGCAATCAAGAAAAGATTTAACAGAGATAATGAGTTCACATCATTTACCTTATGTAGCACAAACTGCAGCAGTAAATAATTTTAAAGATTTATATGAAAAAGCAGAAAAAGCAATTTATACTGAAGGACCATGTTTCTTAAATGTTTTAGCACCATGCCCAAGAGGATGGGGTTATCCAACAGAAGACCTAATGAATATTAACAAATTAGCAGTCGAAACTTGCTATTGGCCTTTATATGAAATAATAGATGGAAGATATGTAGTAAATTATAAACCAAAGAATAAATTGCCAATAGAAGAATTTTTAAGACCACAGAAAAGATTTAAGCATATGTTTAAACCAGGGAATGAATGGATGATAGAAGAATTCCAAAAAGAAGTAGATAAAAGATATGAAGATTTATTAAAGCTAGAAGAAATTACAAATAAATCAGAAAATGTATAATATAATTATTTAGGAGGGATTGTAATGGAAGATAAAGAAAAAGAACCAATAGAAGTAGAACCAGAAAAAGTTGAAATTGAAAGAGCAGTTATAGAAGAAACAAAAGAAGAGCAAGATTCAAAAGTAGTTCCAGAAGAAAATAAAAATAAAATGGCTATTGCATCACTTGTTTTAGGTATAATATCAATAGTTGTATTAGATAATTTTTTTGTAAGTCTAGTTTGTGCAATACTTGCAATTGTTTTTGGAATACAAGGTAAAAAGGAAGATAGAAGTAAAATGGCAACAGCAGGATTTATACTTGGAATCATAACAGTAAGTTTACTTGCATTATGTATGATAGGAATATTTCAAGTAGCTTGGCTATTTACAAGTTTGTTATAAATAAAAAATATTAAAAAGCTTAAAAGTTTAATCTTTTGAGCTTTTTTAGAAAATATTGATGAAAGGGGAAAATATGGGAAAAGAAGTTATTTTAAAATGCGAAAATTTGTGCAAAAGTTTTAGAAAAAAACAAATTTTAAAAGATGTTTCGCTAGAAGTTGCGCAAGGTGATATTGTGGGCTTTATTGGTCCAAATGGTTCTGGTAAAACAACAACTATTAAATTAATTTTAGGACTTCAAAGTATTGACAAACGGCAATGTAAAAATAAATGGATTTGATATAGAAAAAAACTTTGAAAAAGCAATTGAAAAGGTAGGTACAATAGTTGAAAATCCAGATTTATATATGTATTTAACAGGATTAGAAAATCTTAAAATCATAAAAAATATGTATAAAGATATTGATGAAAAAAGAATAGAAGAGGTAGTGAAGCTTGTAAAACTAGAAGAAAGAATAAATGATAAGGTATCAAAATATTCTTTAGGAATGAGGCAAAGACTAGGAATTGCACAAGCAATTTTGCATAAACCTAATATCTTAATATTAGATGAACCAACAAATGGGTTAGACCCAGAAGGAATAAAAGAATTAAGGGACTTGCTTAAAAAAATGGCTAAAGAAGAAAATATGGGAGTATTAATTTCTAGCCATAATTTAGCAGAACTAGAGAGTTTCTGTAATAAAATAACTATAATTCAAAACGGACAAATAATAGACAATAGCAATCTAGAAGAGGTAAAAACAATAAGAAAATCATACATAATTGAATTAGATAACTTAGAGAAATTAGAAACAATATTGAATTTTTCATTTGAAAAGTTAAATGATTATGAGATAAAAGTAAATATTGATAAAGAAGATGTTCCTCAAATGGTAGAAGATTTAGTTTCAAATGGCAAAAAAATATATAAGGTTGTGGAAGAAACTGTAAGTTTAGAAGATGCCTTCTTAAAAAAGACAGGAGGTAATATAATTGGGTAATTTAATAAAAAATGAAATAATTAAAGTTTTAAAAAAGAAAAGCTTTTATGTAATGCTAATAATTATACTTGGTTTTATAATATTTACAAATGCTTTATATAAGTATGTGTATTCTAATAATAAACCATATGATAATAGCCAATATATAAGTAGATTAGAAGAAATAAATAAAACTTTGGACTTAAGCAATGAAGACGAGGCTTATGAGTTTATAGAAAATAAAACGGAAATAGAAATTTATGAATTAACAAAAGATTTAGATGGAGATTCATGGCAATATGAAATAATAAATGATAAAGCAAGAACATTAATATACAATATAAATTATTATACATATATTGAAAAAGATACCTATCAAGAAGAAACTGCAAAGACTGAATATAATGAATTTTTAGAATTAATGAAATTAGATGATTGGAAAGCGTTTGCAAATAAAGAATTAAAAGAACTTGAAGAAACAAAAAATCAGGGGCAATTTACTGATGAACATCTTGAGCAAGAAATAGAAAAGATTAATATGAGATTAAAATATAATATCGAATATGGTTATAACTATAAAAATAGTGCGCTTGATAGATATTTCGAAGCTAAAAGGATTATTAAAACTCTTGAGAAAAAGGAAGAAAAAACTTATGAACAGGAACAGGAATATCAAAATGCAAAAGCAGATTTTGCAAAAAGTAAATATGTAATAGAAAATGACAAAAATATATTTGACGAGAATAATGCAAGAGGAATGCTACTTACAGTCTTTTTAGAGTCTGGATATGGATTGTTTATAATACTAACTGTTGTACTAATTTCTGGAGCAATAGTAAGTGAAGAATTTAATAAGGGAACAATTAAGTTATTACTAGTAAGGCCATATAGCAGAATTAAAATATTAATGGCAAAATTTGTCGTTGTATTACTTACTATCATAATTACAATGCTAATAATTGCAATTCTTCAGTTAATAATAGGAGGAATATTCTTCGGATTTAGTTCACTGAAAATTCCTGTTGTAGAATATAATTACAAAACAGAAACATTGATAGAAATTAATGTATTCAAAAAAGTAGCTATGACGGCAGTAGAAATCTTACCAGAATATATATTACTAGGAACATTAGCATTTTCACTTAGCACAATATTTACAAATTCAGCTTTAGCAATAATAGTAAGTATGGTTGGGTACCTAGTATCAAATACAATAAATAGTTTAGCAATTTACTATAATGTAAAATGGCTAAAGTACTTTGTGACATTGAATTGGGATTTTACACAATTCGAATATGGAAAATTAGCAAAAATGGAAGGAATAACATCCACATTTTCAATAGCAATATGCATAGTATATTTTGCGATTATGCTTATAACTGCAATTACTGTATTTAAAAAGAAAAACATCAAAAATATTTAAAAAAACAAACGAAAAATTCAAGTGCTTTTGAAAAAATATGTGATGTACGTACCAATAATAACTAGGACCTGACCCGAGCTGATGCTAAGCGTCAGCAAAAGCCATTCAAATGGATGGCTTTTATTTATAAATTGATTATTCTAACTCATTAATATCTTTTGGCTTTCCTATTATCTCATATATATCACTATTTATTCTTTGCTGTGCAAAATCTTTATCAGAGGTTTTAGTATTAATAGTAGCTTTTCCGATTTCTTGTTCGCTAAATCCCTTTACTTGCTCAATCCCCAATAATTCTCTGGACATCCCCTCTGCAAACTCTAATATATCATTATATGGTTTTACAGATTCTTGAACCTGTTTTAAAAACTCAATATCTTGTAATCTTCTTAAAAAATCTTCTCCATATATTTCCATTATCATTTGTGAATCTCTCTGTATCCCCTGTAATACAGTTTCCAACTGATTTTTATTATTTCTACTATTATACATCAAAACATAAGGGTACATCATTCCTCTTATTTTTACAATTCCCATATCTTCTTTTGAAAAATGTTCCATTCCTTTTCCTTGAATCTCGTTAGCTTCGGTATGTAATAATTCATTATCCATAATTTCAAAATCCTGTAAATGATTAGTTGTAAGAATATTTTCACCATCATATATTTTTCCTATATGAAATGTAGTTTGAAAATAACTTGAATGATTTGCTATATTAACTCCCATTTCACCATTTGCTAATAATTCAATTATCGTATGTTTTAAATGTGAGTCCAATTCCCTTTGCATTGCATTTTGAAAATGTCTTACACTTTTAGTTGGAATATCAGCATGCAATTTTTCATGAAATAATATTACACTTTCTATTCCTTCAGTATATTCCATTCCAAACGATTCTTCGAATTCTTCCTTGCCTGTTGGAATAGTAAATTGTACTGCATATTCACCATTTCCGTTTTTATCTGATAAACAGCAAGGTTCTATATTAAATAGTTTGGGTGAAAATGGCATATATATAATTTTTTTTACATTAGTTTTTCCAACAATATTTTCTGCTTCTCTTTTATAATTTTCTGTTTGTTCTATAAATCTTTTTTCCATTTCATTAGAATATTGCTTATTTATTTTTTCTACTTCTGTAAAAAAATCCGTTTTTATCAATTTTCTTACCGTCTCTGCCATTGCTGGATTTTTGAACTCTAATTCTTCGATATCAGTTTGAGCAAAACTTGTAATATATTCACCATATTCAGCCCACATATCATTATTTTCTGCATTATCCTTATATCTATTAAATTCTTCTAAACCTTGTTTATTTTTGGCAATCAATTCTTTAAAATTTTTTACACTATCTGTTAAATATGGTACATCACTATCATTTGCATTTATTTTATCTTCTATGTTTTCTAGTCTATATAGTATTTGCATTAATAAAAAAATCCTATTTGTACGAAATTCTATATTGACATATCCAAAATTATAATCTTTCATCACTTACTCCTAATATTTCTTATACGATATGTAAAATTTTCTTGACTTTATTCAATAATTTTTTAAATTTATTTTCTTTCTGTATTATTAAGTTGCTTTCAACTTCTTGATATTTTGGCACTATATTCTTTCTATTTGTAAAAATGTTATCTGGATTATATTTTTTGTGTTTCTCTTGTTCTGTTTTTTCTCTGTCAATTTTTTCCTTTGTTTCGATTCTTTCCTTTTGATATTGTGTAGCCCAATAATCTCTAAATATATTAGCCAAAATAGCTTTAGTTTCATCCAATAAGTTCTGTTCTTCAAAACTTTTATTTATATCCACTTTAAAATCATAATTTACATTCATTTTTGCTTTAAATGTATCAATCATTGTTTGTGGAATTTTATTCGTACTCTCCTGTGGCACATAGTTTAATATTTCTATAACTTCTTTATATGCTTTTGGATAGTTATCTTCCATTTCTTTAGTTCCTCCGAAAATATTATTAGCTAAATTCTTTTAATTATAATATTGCTATCTATATTTATAACATAAAAAAAGATTTTTCTCAATAGAATACTTGGAAGTTTTGGACTACATAAAAATAAGCAAGAAACAACAGTTGTAAAAAATACAAATTTACCAGTTGAAATAAAAAAGGAAACATTCTTTAAAAAATTAATTAGTTTTATAAAAGGCTTATTTAATAAAACTAATATGCTTATAACTGCAATTACTGTATTTAAAAAGAAAAACATCAAAAATATTTAAAAAAACAAACGAAAAATTCAAGTGCTTTTGAAAAAATATGTGATGTACGTACAAATAATAAAATTCAAGGAATTAAAATGTTAGAAAAAGCGTAAATATTAATTTAATATTTATGCTTTTTGTTGTGCCTAATAGTAATAAATAAAATACTAAAGAATAAGATTAAAATATGGGGGTAGGGGATATGAACAAAAGTTATATCAAGTTGATTTTTATAGCTTTAATTGTGATATTGACAGTATTCGCAGTTATTAAGTATAGTAAAAAAACAATACAAACAAGTAGCGGGGATACTCTAAGTAATAAAAAAATCGGTTGGGGAATAAAAAGAAATGATAATCATGAGCAACCAGATTTAGGGTCAGTAAATAAAAAAATGATAGATGAAAATGATGATATTGCAATGGGAAATAGCGAAAAACCATATATATATTTAAGCTTTGATGAAGGGTATGAGGCAGGATATACTAGCAAAATATTAGATATTCTAAAAGAAAATGATGTAAAAGCAGTCTTTTTTATAACAGGACATTATTTAAATACGCAAAAAGAATTAGTAAAAAGAATGATAGATGAAGGACATATTGTAGGAAATCAATTACCACCTAGCCAGATGTACCGAATTTGAAAAAATAATGAAAACTAGATAGATAGCCTTTTTACAAAGATTTTGAATAACAAGTTGATAAAGTCAATTTGTTATTTTTTTGTTTTAAAAGATACATAACCTTTCATATCAAAAGTATGAAAGGTATTTTTAAAAGAAAGGAGGGTAAGAAAATGGTAAGTGAGCTATGTATTCCTAAAACAGCAGAAAAAGAAATTAGTTTTATGCTATATAACTATGACAATATAGAAAAGCTAATTGATAAAAGGAAAAATGACTTAATTGATACAATAAATGTATCTAATAATGCTCATCTAAAATCACTTAATGATGAAGGCAAAACTATAGAAGATATTGCATTAAGTTTTGACTCTGACCGAAATATCAAAAGATTAAGGGAATGGAAGTCTATAATAAATTCTTTTAAAAGCAGATTATATGATGATGAAAATAGACTTTATTATAGGTTTATTCTATTAAAGTACACAAGAAGATTTGATGAAGAAAGTATTACAGATATTTTAAACATTACAAAAGAAAGACTTAAAAACATTGATATTTTCTTAAAAAGTGTAATTTATTCTTATGCAGTAGAAAAGAATTTATTTAAGGAGGAGGTGGCATAGAATGTCAGAGTGTAGGACGATAGCAATTGCAAATCAAAAAGGTGGAGTAGGAAAAACTACAACAGCATTTAGTTTAGGAGTTGCTTTATCAAAAGAAGGCAAAAGTGTATTATTGATAGATGCAGACCCACAAGGAGACCTAACAACATATATGGGAGTATATAATCAAGATGATTTGCCTATAACAATATCTACTTTAATAGAAAGAACTATTAATGATAATGAAGTAAATGCAGAAGAAGCAGTTTTACATCACAATGAAGGAGTAGATTTAATACCTTCAAATATCAATTTAGCAATGACAGAGGTTAATTTGTTTAGTTATAAGAATAGAGAAAATGCAATGAGACAAAGTTTGAAAGAATTAAAAGAAAAATATGACTACATTATTATTGACTGTATGCCATCATTGAGTATGATTACAACTAATGCACTAGCAACAGCAGATGAAGTTATTATACCAGTTCAATCGCAATACTTGTCAGCAAGCCATTTAATAAAAACATTTTTCTAGAAAAAATTGATGATGATAGTGAACTGGAGAACATTAACAAAATACCATTTAATGCAAATGACTTAGTTGTAATAACAGTTGTTAAAAAACTTGGAGCATATATAATAGCAGTTACAGAAAAATCACCTAAAAAGTATAGAGGTGTTTTTGTGAATAGAATGCAAAATTATTGCCTTGACGCATTAGAATGCTTATTAAAAGCAAATTTTATAAGAATGGACTCAATAGAAAAGAAAACAGAAAGAGAAGAATTACAAAAAGAGGCAATAATAAAATTAAAAGTTTTAGGATATATTTCTATGGTAGCAGAGAATTCTGGATGTATCTTGAAGAAGCAGTATAAACAAATTTCATTACAGTTATCGGAAGCAATAAATCTTACAGTAGCTTGGAAGAAGAGCGATGACGAAAGATGGAAAAAAAGAAATTAGGATTTTAAGCTGAAAGGCTTTTAATTAAGGGAAAAATTTATTTAGGGTCTTTCGTTTAGCCCCATTCTTTTGACGCGCGCGTGGTCAACGAAAATGGTAATAGAAATTACAACAATGTTAACAAACGCAATGGTGGGGCTCGCCCAGATTCACTTTTGATAAATCCTATAAAAGTGGATTTTAAATAAAGAATCAGAGAAATATATTTTAGGTAAAATATATCAGTATTTTAAAGTGAAGGAATTTTTCTCTTTTCTAACCGCTAAAAAAGTGCGGTGGAAGAATATGAACGCTTACACAAGCAACGAATAGTTAGGCTATTTTTTGCAAGTTTTATGGAGCGTTCTTTTTTTAGGAGGAAAAGTAGGATGAAATTAGATGAAATTTTTACATTTGAGAATTTATATGACGCATATAAAGACTGCAGAAAATCAAAACAACATAAAGGAGAAGTAATAAGATTTGAAGCTAATTTATCAAGTAATATTAGTAGTTTAATGTATGAAATAATTACAAGAAAATATAAATTGGGAAAGTATAAGAAATTTATGATATACGAGCCAAAAGAGAGAGTAATAGAAGCATTACCTTTCAGAGATAGAGTAGTTATAAAATGTTTTTGTGATGTGATATTAAAAAATAAAATCGAAAGAAAATTAATATATGATAATTCAGCGTGTAGAATAGGAAAAGGAACAACATTTGCTATTAAAAGACTTGAAAACTTTTTAAGAAGCGAATATAGAAAAGAAAAAAACAACAAAATTTATTTCTTGAAATGTGATATTAGAAAATATTTTCAAAGTATTGACCACGAGGTATTATTACAATTACTTAAAAAAATAAATTTTTCAGATGATGAAATGTGGATTATAGAAAAATTAGTAAAAGAACAACCAAACGAAGCAAGTATTGGATTACCACTTGGAAATCAGTCTAGTCAATGGTTTGCACTTTTATATTTAAATGTGATTGATAGGTTTGTTAAAGAAGATTTAAGGATAAAAGGATATATTCGTTATATGGATGATATGATTTTGATACATAGAGATAAAAGTTATTTGCAATATTCACTATTAAAAATTGAAGAAAAATGTAGAAATGAATTAAAATTATCATTAAATCAAAAAACACAAATTGGAATTGTAAAAAATGGAATAGACTTTTTAGGGTATAGACACATTTTAAATAAAAATGGAAGCATAACGAGAAAATTAAGAGTGTCATCAAAACATAGATTAAAGAAGCATTTAAAAACACTAAAAAAGTTAAGGGAAAAAAACATTGTAGATGATGAATATGTATATATTAGAAAAAATGCTTTTTATAACCATATTAAAGATACAAAAGAAAGTCAAAAATTAAAAAGCGAAACTTTTCCAAAAAAGAATTAAAAATAATTTGAAAAAAATTCCAAAAAATCTGTAAAAAAAATT
>SAMEA3663267__coassemble_98_pt1 | contig 29418 bp, 29 predicted proteins | sample SAMEA3663267__metabat2_low_PE_011 | metagenome-assembled genome bin SAMEA3663267 (sample SAMEA3663267) | pig gut metagenome | biome: pig gut; feature: pig-associated habitat; material: faeces | place: China | collected 2013 | reverse complement strand
ACTATTTAATTCAAATAAAAAAAAAGGTTTTGTAGGATATGGCTACATGGTAAATTTATATAAATACGAAAATCCAAATCAAGCAGATACAGATAAGAGAATGCTTTTAAATAAAAAACTTTTACAATTAGTAAAGGGAAAAGGAATTAGAGAATTAACTGAAAAAAGAAATGAAATTGTAAAAGAATTTTATGAGCTTTTAAAACTTGAAGAAGCATTTCCAGAAAGTCTTACAGAAGAACAAAAAATTAATATAATTAAGCATGCGATAGATAAAGGAATTAAACAAAAAAGTAATCCGAAAAATGTACAAAAAGCTGATGATGACAATGAAAGATAAAATTAAGGAAAAAGCATTAGAAGAACATATTCCAATTATTATGGATGACACTTTAGAAGTAATTAGCAATGTGCTTGAAGAAAATAAACCAAAAAGAATCTTAGAAATTGGTACTGCTGTTGGATATTCTGCAATATGCTTTTCAGAATATCTTGCAGAAGGTGGAACAATTGACACAATTGAACGAGATGAAGATAGAATTAAAGAAGCAAAAGCAAATATTAAATCATTAAATTTAGAATATAAGATAAACATTATAGAAGGAGATGCAGTAGAAATATTAAAAAAGCTTCAAAACAAATATGATATGGTTTTTATTGATGCGGCTAAAGGAAAATATCCAGTATTTTTAAAAGAAGCAATAAGACTTTTAAATGATGATGGTATAATTTTTGCGGATAATATTTTGTATAAAGGATATACTTTAAGTGGTTATAATAAACATAAGCAAAGGACTGCTGTAAGGGGACTTCGCGAATTTTTAAAATTACTTAAAGAAAACGATGATTTTGAAACTAAATTAATAGAAGTTGGAGATGGACTAACAATTTCTAAAAGAAAACCTCGCCTAAAAGCTTAGGCGAGGTTTTCTTTGTTAGAAGGCCTTATTCCTTTGGAGAATCTCTACAGAACGTTCGACCCCTATGAGGTCCATAACGTCTATGTTTCCGGTGTTAGGATTAATCTGCGCTGAATAACCAGGCATGTGAATCATGGTCCTATCAACAGATATGTGATCACGAATACAATCCTTATAGTCTACATGATTTGCAGAACCAAAAGAGGCGATGACATGCATGTCAAAAGTTCTTATCTGAACTTCGAAACAGTCACCACTTGCATTCCTAAAAACGACATGCAAAGACTGGTACCCATTATCCTTGCTGTTTTTTATATAGTCGGTAATACCGTAGCTATACTGGGCAAGAAAAGGAGAAATTCCTTTGAGATGAGAATTATCACCTTTTGTTTTTTCGCAAATGGTGTATCCTGCGGTAAAGCAATATCGTATTATTAATTCCAGAACCTGATAACAAGTATTGATATTGTTATCGAAGAGAATTATTCTCACTCCCAACATATCTCTTATAATATCAAGAGATTTATTCAATGCCAAATCCTGACATATCTTTTCTTCGAAACTAATCAAAGACTTGCGCCGTCCAGCGATCCTAAATCTTACATCAGGCATTTCTTTGTCTAAAACATTAAAAAAACCATCAAACATTTTTCTGATAGCAGAATGTTTCTTGAGAAAGATTATGCTCCGATATTCATCGATTTTATTTGCATGAATTGCATCTTCGGGATTACCTGTTGCCCTCAAAAGAGAGGAATAATAAGATAGTGCTTCAGGGATAGAATCTCGGGTATAAAGTGCCTCTTCAAAAAGAGTCGTTGCCATAATGTAATTTTACCTCCATCAATTTAAAATAATATTAAATTGGTTACATAATATCATATAATAGGAGAATAGTCAATATTGACAATAAATGTAATAGTATATATAATATATAAAACTGCTAAACATAAAAAAGGAGAAAATAAATGAAAAAACCGGAACTTTTAGCCCCTGCGGGGTCACTTGAAAAAGCAAAAACAGCATTTCTATATGGAGCAGATGCAGTATATTCAGGAACATCTCACTTGTCTTTAAGATCAAGAGTAGAAATGGATGATGATGAGCTTGCAAAAATAATTAAATATGCACATTCAATAAACAAAAAAGTATATGTGGCATTAAATATTTATGCAAGAGATAGTATGTATGAAGATATAAAAAAACAAGCTAAAATCCTTGAAGAAATTAAAGCAGATGGGGTAATAATATCAGATGGAGGAGTTTTAGAAACTGTAAAAGAAGTAGCACCTAATTTAGATATACATATAAGTACACAAGCAAATACTGTAAGTTATCATACTTGTAAATTTTGGCATAATAATGGAGCAAAAAGAGTAATACTGGCAAGAGAACTTAACAAGTTAGAAATTGCGGATATTATAAAAAACAAACCTAAAGATTTAGAAATTGAAATATTTGTGCATGGTGCTATTTGTTACGGATATTCTGGCAGATGTCATTTAAGTGATTTTTTAGCAAGTAGGAGTGCTAATTTAGGAGACTGTGCACAAAGCTGTAGATGGGCATATAATCTATATTTAGAAGAAAAGAATAATCCAGGAAATATGATGCCAATAGAACAAGATGAACACGGAACATATATATTATCTTCAAAAGATATGTGTTTAATTAAAGAACTTCCAGAAATTATTGATATGGGTGTAGATTGCTTAAAAATAGAAGGAAGACTTAAAACAGAATATTATTTATCAACAATAATAAATACATATAGAGTTGCAATAGATGAATGCATACAAAATCCAGACAAATTTGATTACTCAAAATATTTAAAAGAGCTTGAAAAGACGAAGACAAGAGGTTTAACTACATTTTATTTTAATGATAAAAATAACAAAGATTTTCAAGAGTATGAAGGAAAACAATATAATCCAGATTATGAATTCGGCGGTAAAATTATAGAATATAACAAAGAAAAATCTATAATAGAAATAAAAAACAGATTACAAATCGGAGATACTTTAGAATTAATAGAGCCACATGTACTAGAACCTAGAACATTTATAATAGACAAGATGTATGATTCAGATACAAACGAAGAAATTGAATTTGTGAATCCAGGGAAAGAAGGTCAACAAGTAAAAATGAATATTCCATTTAAAGCAGATAGAGGCTGGATTTTAAGAAGAAAAAAATAATGATAGAATTGATAAAAAGAAGGTTAAAAAGACCTTCTTTTTTATTACAAAGATATTACAATTATATGACAAAAAAGTAATATTACAAAATCGACTTTTGTATTGACAACTAAAAAATGTTAATGTAAAATAAATTCAAATTTTGAAAAGAACTAAAAAAATAGAAGAAAAATAAAATACCAAAAATGTTAAATTCCTTGTAGCTGTAATAAAATACGAAATTTACAATACGAGAAAAACATCGATGAGATATGATATTTTTAAAAGACATTTTTTTAAAAACACTCAAAATCATTAAAACCCTTGCACAAAGCATATTACGAAAGAAAAATATTATTTTTATTAAAATACAAAAAATAGGAGGAATTTATAATGCAAGTTATTAAAAGAGATGGAAGAATTTCAGAATTTGATGAAGGAAGGATTATTAAAGCAATTACGCTTGCTATGTCACATACATCAGCTGGTGTAGATATAGATTTAGCAACTAAAATAACAGATAGCATTAAGAATCAATTAAAAGATAAGGTCCAAGTATCAGTTTATGAAATACAAGATTTAGTAGAGAAAAAATTAATGGGTTCATCAAGAAAGGAAGTAGCACAAGAATATATTACATATAGATACAATAGAGATATTGCTAGAAAATCAAAATCTAAAGATATGTTCTTAGAGATTATAGAAACCAAATCAAATGATATTACTAGAGAAAATGCAAATATGAATGCAGATACTCCTGCAGGAATGATGATGAAGTTTGCTAGTGAAACCACAAAGCCTTTTGTTGATGATTTTTTATTGTCACCAGAAGCAAGAGAAGCTGTAAAAGAAGGATATATTCATATTCATGATAAAGATTATTATCCAACCAAAAGCTTAACTTGTATTCAACATCCATTAGATAAAATATTAAAAAATGGCTTTAGAGCAGGACATGGAAGCTCGAGACCAGCAAAAAGAATTGAAACAGCAAGTATTATTGGATGTATCTCGCTTGAAACTGTACAAAATGAAATGCATGGTGGACAAGCAATTCCAGCATTTGATTTTTACTTAGCACCTTATGTAAGACTTACATATAAAGAAGAAATAAAAAAACTTGAAGAAATTGTTTTAGAAGATTTATCAAAATTATATGATGCAAAAATCGAAGACTATGTAAAAAAAGAAACAAAGGATTTAAAAGGAGATAAAAGATATTTACAAATAGCAATAAATAATACTGTAGATCGAGTTCATCAATCAATGGAAGCTTTTATTCATAACATGAATACAATACACTCAAGAGGTGGAAACCAAGTTGTATTTAGTTCAATAAACTATGGCACAGATACTTCTGCAGAAGGTAGATGTATTATTAGAGAAATGTTAACTTCTACAGAAAGAGGAGTAGGAAATGGTGAAACACCAATATTCCCAATACAAATTTGGAAGAAAAAAAGAGGAGTAAACTATTTACCAGAAGATAAAAATTATGATTTATATAAATTGGCTTGTAAAGTTTCTGCAAGAAGATTTTTCCCTAATTTCTTAAATCTTGATGCTAGCTTTAACCAACATCCAAAGTGGAGAGCAGATGATCCAAATAGATATTACTACGAAGTTGCAACAATGGGTTGCAGAACTAGAGTTTTTGCAAACAGACATGGAGAAGATACTTCAATAGGAAGAGGAAATTTATCATTTACAACAATTAACTTAGTAAAATTAGCAATAGAATCAGCAAAAGAAGCACAATCGAATTTAGGAATATCATTTGAATTAGGAAGAGGAAGCGAAGCTTCAATGACACCTAAATATAATAAAGAAGTAAAGAAAATATTCTTGAATAAATTAGAGAAATATACAGATATAGTAGCAAGACAGCTATATGATAGATATAGATTTCAATGTACAGCAGTAGCAAAACAATTTCCATTATTAATGTCTGGTCTATGGCAAGATAGTGAAAAATTAGGTCCAGATTCAAAAGTTGAAGAAGTATTAAAACATGGTACATTAGGAATTGGATTTATAGGATTAGCAGAATGCTTAACTGTATTAACAGGTAAACATCATGGCGAATCTGAAGAAGCTCAAAAATTAGGAATAGAAATTATTACTCAAATGAAAGAAGCTTGTGACAAATATAGCGACAGATATGACTTAAACTATTCTTGTCTTGCAACACCAGCAGAAGGATTAGCGGGAAGATTTACAAAAATGGATAAAAAAGAATATGGAACGATTTTAGGTGTTACAGATAGAGATTATTACACAAATAGTAATCATGTTCCAGTTTGGTATAAATGTACAGCAGAGCATAAAGCAAAAATTGAAGCACCATATCATAAATTGACAGCAGGTGGCCATATTTTTTATATTGAATTAGACGGAAACGCCACTCATAATCCCGAAACAGTAGAAGCTGTTGTTGATTTAATGGATAAATATGATATGGGATATGGTTCAATAAACCATACTCGTTCTAGATGTTTAGATTGTGGATTCGAAAATGCAGATGCAGATTTAAAAGTATGCCCAGTATGTAAGAGTGAAAACATAGATACAATACAAAGAATAACAGGATATTTAGTAGGAACGACATCAAGATGGAATAAAGGAAAATTAGCAGAATTACACGACAGAGTAACTCATAATTAATTAAAATTGGAGGAAATAGCATATGAGAATGGCAGGTTTTTATGATGAAAGTATATCAAATGGACTAGGTTGGCGAGCAGTACTTTTTGTTAGTGGTTGCCCACATCATTGCCCTGGATGTCAAAATAAAGAAGCTCAAAGTTTTAGCTATGGAGAAGAATTTGATTCAAAAAAAATTATTGAAAAAATAAAGGAAAATTCAATTTTAAGAGGAATAACTATAAGTGGAGGGGAACCTCTTTGCATGGAAAATATAAAAGAGGTCTCAAACTTCATAAAAGAAGTAAAAAAGGTAAGACCAAACTTTAATGTATGGTGTTATTCTGGATATACATTTGATGAATTACTTGCAAGAAATGATGAAGCTACAAACGAATGTTTAAAAGAAATTGATGTACTAGTTGATGGAGAATTTATAGAATCTAAAAAAGATCCTAATTTAAAATTTAAAGGTTCATCAAATCAAAGAATTTTGGATGTAAAAAGCAGTTTAAAAACTCATAAATTAATAGAATTTCCGGTATAATTTAAGGTTCATTTAAGTATTTACTTATAAAATAAAAAAATAAATATTAGAAAGGATGAAAAATATGGAGGATGAGAAAAAAGTAGAAAAAAACAGAGAGAATACAAAAGGGATAAAGAAAAAATGTAAAAAGGAAATTGTAGTACCAGTTATAACTTTAGTTGTTGGGATATTAATAGGATTATTTATAATGTATATAATAAAGCCAAGTACAACTATAGCAAGAGTAGATGGTAAATCAATTACAGAAAATCAAATTTATGACAAATTGCAAAAATATTATTCAAAAGATGTTTTAAACATGATATTAGAAGATGTAGATGACGTAATTTTAACAAAAAAATACAAAGAAGATGACAAAATGACAGAAGAAATCGAAGAAGAAGCAAATAAATATATTGAATCATATATAGGATATTATGGCGGAACAAAAGAAGACTTTTTAGAAGAATGTGGATTTGAATCAGAAGAAGACTTAAAAAACTATTTAAAATTAGAATATAGAAGAAATTTATACTACATTGATTATTTAGCAGACGTACTTGGTCAAGATGCAATTCAAGAATATTATGATGAACATAATTTTGGAGAAATTCAAACAAAACACATATTGGTACAAACATCAGATGATATGACAGAAGACCAAGCAACAGCAATGGCAAAAGAAATTATTACAAAATTAAACAATGGAGCAAATTTCGATGAAGTTGCTGAAGAATATAAAACAAATTATCCAGATACAATTATTGTAGAAGATTTAGGAGGACTTACATTTGCAGATTCAATAGAAGAAAGCTTTATGGATGCATTAAAAGCAATGGAAGATAATACTTATTCACAAGAACCAGTTGTAACAACTTATGGAGCACATATAATTTATAGAACAAGTTCAAAAGAATTATCTGTAGAAGATGCAAGAAATGATATTGTTGTAAATCTTTATTCTACATTAGAAGACGTAGCTTCACAATCTGATAAATTAATTGAATTAAGAAAAAATGCTGGATTAAAATTTAAATCTGAAAAATTCAAAGATTTATATGATGAATTATATACAAACTATTAATGGGGAAAAATCTTATAGTGGGTCAAGATAATAGTTGATTTTTCCTATACAATAAGAAAGGCATTTCGCTTAGACTGCCTTTGAAGAAAGTGCGAAATACATGCCACTCGCATTCGCTCGGGCAGACTAAGGTAGCCTAACCTTGTTGTATACGGAAAAATCTTATAGTGGGTCAAGATAATAGTTGATTTTTCCTATACAATAAAAAACAAAGCAAAGAGATTAGCTCTTTGCTTTTAGTTTTTAGAAGACTTGTCTTTTTAAGGGGAAAATGATAGAATAAATATCAGTTAATAGAAGTTTAATGAAGAGTGAAGGATGAATAATTATATAAGGAGCATAAAATGTTTAAATTACATTCAGAGTATAAGCCTACTGGTGACCAGCCAGAGGCAATTGAATATTTAAGTAACGGAATAAAAAAAGGTAAAAAATTTCAAACTCTATTAGGCGTAACAGGGTCTGGAAAAACATTTACAATGGCAAACATAATTCAAAAAGTGCAAAAGCCAACACTTATTTTAGCACATAACAAAACCTTAGCAGGACAACTATATTCCGAATTTAAAGAATTTTTCCCAGAGAATTCAGTGGAGTATTTTGTATCTTATTATGATTATTATCAACCAGAAAGCTACATACCTCAATCAGATACATATATTGAAAAAGATGCATCTATTAATGATGAGATAGATAAATTAAGACATTCTGCAACATTATCATTATTTGAGAAAAAAGATGTGATAATAGTAGCTTCTGTATCTTGTATATATGGACTTCGGAGACCCAGAAGACTATAAAGAATTAATGCTTTCATTAAGACCTGGAATGAATAAAACAAGAGATGAGATAATGAAAAAACTTGTAAGTATGCAATACACAAGAAATGAAATAGATTTTCAAAGAGGAACATTTAGAGCAAAAGGAGATATTTTAGAAGTATATCCTTCAAATACGGGAGAAACTTCTGTAAGATTAGAGTTTTGGGGAGATGAAATAGAAAAGATTTCTGAAATAAACCCATTAACAGGAAAACCAATTGGAACAAGAGGACATATCTTAATTGGACCAAATTCACATTATGTAGCCTCTGAAGGAAAATTAACTAAGGCTTTAAAAACTATAGAAGATGAATTAGAAGATAGGATAAAATACTTTAAAGAAAATAACAAATTAATTGAAGCACAAAGAATAGAAGAAAGAACAAATTTCGATTTGGAGATGCTTAGAGAAACTGGATTTTGTCAAGGTATAGAAAATTATTCAAGACATATTAGTGGAAGAAAAGCAGGTTCTCCACCATATACATTATTTGACTATTTCCCTAAAGATTTCTTGCTAATGATAGATGAATCCCATGCTACAATTCCACAAGTTAGAGCAATGTACAATGGAGATAGAGCAAGAAAAGATTCACTAGTTAAATATGGCTTTAGATTGCCTTCTGCATATGACAACAGGCCTCTTACCTTTAGTGAGTTTGAGAATAAAATAAATCAATGTATATTTGTAAGTGCAACACCTGCAGAATATGAAAAAGAAAAATCTAAGGGGAATATTGTAGAGCAAATTATAAGACCAACAGGATTAGTTGACCCAGAAATAATAGTAAAACCTGCACAAAATCAAATAGATGATTTGATTGCAGAAATTCATAGAACTGTAGAAAAAAAGGAAAGAGTACTTGTTACAACTCTTACAAAAAAACAGGCAGAGGATTTAACTGCATACTTAAAGACACTGGATATAAAAGTAAATTATATGCATTCAGATACAAAAGCCTTAGAAAGAATGGAGATTATTAGAAATCTAAGATTAGGAGAGTTTGATGTGCTAGTAGGAATAAACCTATTAAGAGAAGGATTGGATATTCCGGAAGTATCACTTGTTGCAATATTAGATAGTGATAAAGAAGGTTTCTTACGTTCAGAAAGGTCACTGATACAAACAATAGGGCGTGCAGCAAGAAACTCTGAAGGACGAGTTATAATGTATGCAGATGAACTTACAGATAGTATGGAAAAAGCAATTACAGAGACAAACAGAAGAAGAAAAATTCAAAAAGAATATAACGAAAAACATAATATAATGCCAAAAACAATAATCAAATCTGTAAGAGATTTAATTAAAGCAACTGCTGTAGAAAATATAGCTTCTAAGTATAACATAGATAAAGAAGACTCAATAGAAAATGTAATTGCAAAATTAACAGATGAAATGCTAAAATGTGCAAGTGAAATGGAGTTCGAAAAAGCAGCAGAATTAAGAGATAAAATAAAAGAACTAGAAGGATTATAACAGATTATATAAAGGAATAAAATAAACTATAAAAGTCTACTTAAAAGCTAAGAATTGATATAATTTCACTTCTTGGCTTTTAAAATTATATTATATATGGTATAATACAATTTAGTTGTTTTATTAAGTAGGGGGCATTTATGAAGGAAAATATTATAATAAAGGGTGCAAAAGAACATAATCTAAAAAATATAAATTTAACAATACCAAGAAATAAGTTGGTAGTAATAACCGGACTTTCAGGTTCTCGGAAAATCATCACTTGCTTTTGACACATTATATGCAGAAGGACAAAGACGATATGTGGAAAGTCTTTCTTCTTATGCTCGTCAATTTTTAGGGTTAATGGAAAAACCAGATGTAGAATCTATAGAAGGTTTATCACCTGCAATTTCTATTGATCAAAAAACCACATCAAAAAATCCCCGCTCAACAGTGGGTACTGTAACAGAAATTTATGATTATTTACGTTTATTATATGCAAGAATCGGGGTTCCACATTGCCCAAATTGTGGAAAAAAGATAGAAAAGCAAACAATAGACCAAATTGTAGATAATGTAATGGGGTTTACTGAAGGGACTAAAATACAAATTTTAGCACCTGTTGTAAGAGGAAGAAAAGGTGAATATACAAAAATAATAGAAGGTTTTGCTAAAGAAGGCTTTGTAAGAGTAAGAATAGATGGTATAATATATGAGCTTACAGACGATATTGATATAGATAGAAAGAAAAAACATAATATAGATTTAATAGTAGATAGATTAGTAATAAAAGAAGATATAAGAAGTAGACTAGCAGAATCTGTCGAAACAGCTTTAAAATATGCAAATAATTTAGTAACAATTGCAACTCCAGAAGAAGAAATACTTTTTAGCCAAAATTATGCATGCCCAGATTGCAATATCAATTTTGAAGAATTAACACCAAGAATGTTTTCCTTTAACAATCCTTTCGGAGCATGTCCAGATTGTTTAGGACTTGGATATCTTATGAGTATGGATGAAGATTTAATTATTCCAGACAAAAACAAAACATTATATGATGGAATTAAAGCATTTGGTGCAAGCACAATGAAAAAGGGCGAGACAATGGCCAAAATGTATTTTGAAAGCATTGGTAAACATTATGGAGTAGACATCTCTAAACCAATAAAAAAATTGCCAAAAGATTTTATGAATAAAATCCTATATGGAACAGGTACAGATGTAATTGATTTTAAGTTTGAGTCGCCAAGTGGAACAAGGACTTTTTCAGCACCATTTGAAGGAGTTATTCCAACCCTAGAAAGAAGATATAGAGAAACAAAATCAGATGGAATGAGAAAATTCTATGAATTATATATGGCAGAACACCATTGTTCAACTTGTAATGGAGCAAGACTAAAAAAAGAAAGTTTAGCAGTAACAATAGGAGACAAGAATATAAAAGAGCTGACAGATATGTCAATAATTAAAATTAAAGACTTTATAAATTCACTTAAATTAAATAGAACAGAAGCTCTTATTGCTGAACAAATAATAAAAGAATTAAATAAAAGATTACAATTTTTAATAGATGTAGGATTAGAATATTTAACACTCTCAAGAAGCAGTGGAACTTTATCTGGTGGAGAAAGCCAAAGAATAAGGCTTGCTACTCAAATTGGAGCTGGACTAACAGGAGTATTATATATACTAGATGAACCAAGTATAGGTTTGCATCAAAGAGATAATCAAAAATTATTAGATACATTGAAAAATCTAAGAGATTTAGGAAACTCATTGATAGTTGTAGAACATGATGAAGATACTATGTATGCTGCGGACCAAATTATAGATATAGGACCAGGAGCAGGAGTAAATGGCGGTTATGTTATAGCACAAGGTACTGCTCAAGAAATAAAGAATAATCTAAATTCAATTACAGGAAATTATTTAAGTGGTAGAAAACAAATACAAGTACCAAAAACAAGAAGGAAATCAAATGGCAAATCTATTGAAATAAAAAGCGCAGAGGAACATAACTTAAAAAAAATAGATGTAAAAATTCCATTAGGAGTTTTTACATGTGTAACGGGTGTATCAGGTTCAGGAAAAAGCACTTTAATTAACGAAATATTATACAAAAACTTAACAAAAAATATTTATGGCTCAAATGTAAAACCTGGTAAATGCAACAAAATAATTGGAATAGAAAATATAGATAAAATTATTAATATAGATCAATCTCCAATAGGAAGAACTCCAAGGTCGAATCCTGCAACATATACAGGTGTATTTGATGCAATAAGAGATATTTTTGCAGAAACAAATGAAGCAAAATTAAGAGGATATCAAAAAGGAAGATTCAGTTTTAATGTATCAGGAGGAAGGTGTGAAACTTGTCAAGGAGATGGAAGCCTAAAAATTGAGATGCATTTCTTATCTGATATTTATGTTCCATGCGAGGTATGTAAAGGTAAAAGATACAATAAAGAAACTTTAGAGGTAAAATATAAAGGCAAGAGTATAGCAGATGTATTAGATATGACAGTTGATGAAGCATTAGAATTTTTTGATAAAATTCCAAAAATTAAGCAAAAAATAAAAACTTTATCAGAAGTTGGACTAGGTTATATAAAATTAGGACAGTCTGCAACTACACTTTCTGGAGGAGAGGCACAAAGAATAAAACTAGCAACAGAACTTTCAAAAAAATCAACAGGAAAAACATTATATATTTTAGATGAGCCTACAACGGGGCTTCATATAGCAGATGTTGATAGATTAATTCGTATATTACAAAAATTAGTAGATTCAGGAAACAGTGTAGTAGTAATAGAGCATAATTTAGATTTAATTAAAACCGCAGATTATATAATAGACTTAGGCCCAGAAGGTGGAGACAAAGGTGGAGAAATTATTGCAGTTGGAACTCCAGAACAAATTGTGAAAAATGAAAAATCATGGACAGGCAGGTTCCTAAAAGGAAAGTTGAAATAATAAATTACAAAAAAGGATTCTTATAAGAATAAGAATCCTTTTTTGTAGTACTATTTACAACTATTGCTGTTGTCAATTCTTTCATTTTGATTATTGTTATTTTTGTCATTTTTATTATTTTTATTACAATTACTATTTTTTTTCTTTTCACTTTTTGCCATCTATAAATACCTCCATTTCATAATAATTAAGCTACTAAAAGTTTGTTATAGATATTATTTACAAATATATTTTTATTATTCTTAAATTATTGTTAAAATCATATTTTTGGTATATAATAGAAAACATGAAAAAATTATGTGAAAAAATTGTAAAAAATCTAACAAAAGAAAAAAAAACGATATCATTTATGGAATCTTGTACAGGGGGATATTTATCTAATTTAATTACTAATATTGAAGGTAGCTCTAAGGTTTTAAAAGTAGGATTAGTAACATATTCAAATGAATATAAAATCAAATTTAATGTACCTAAAGAAATAATAGATAAATATTCTGTATACAGTAGCGAAACTGCAAATGAAATGGCAAAAGCTGTATCTAAATTTGCAAAATCAGATATTGGAGTAGGAATAACAGGAGAGCTTTCAAATAATAGCTCAAATATTGTATATTATGCTTTTTTTCTAAAAGATGATAATATAATTATAGAGAAGCAAATAGAAGCAAAAGGAAGAACAAGAGAAGCAAAAAAGAAATTTATTGCAAAACATATATTAGTAGATATATTAGATAAAATGAAATAGTATAAAATAGCAGGAGGTATCTTTAATGAGAAACGAAAAATTAGAAAATTTTAAAGAAAAAATGAATGGCAAAAATGTTGCTATAATAGGTATGGGAGTAAGCAATAAACCACTTCTAAAATACTTATATGATTTAAAATGTAATATAACAGTGTTTGACAAAAGAGAAGAAGAAAAAATAGATAGTGATATTTTCGAAACAATAAGAGAATTAAATATTAAATATTCTATTGGAGCAAATTATTTAAATAAACTTCATGGATTTGATATTATAATCAGGTCGCCATCTTGTAGGCCAGATTTACCAGAAATAAAAGAAGAAATAAAAAATGGTGCACAGCTAACTTCTGAAATAGAACTATTATTTAAACTTGCACCATGTAAAATAGTAGCAGTTACAGGAAGTGATGGAAAAACAACAACTACTACACTTATTTATAATATTTTAAAAGAAAAATATAATTGCTATCTAGGTGGAAATTTAGGAAATCCTCTTTTTACAAAAATTGATGAAATGCAGCCCAATGATATAATTGTATTAGAATTAAGTAGTTTTCAGTTAATGACAATGAAACAAAGCCCAGATATAGCAGTTATAACAAATATAACTCCAAATCATTTAGATATACATAAATCATATCAAGAATATATAGAAGCAAAAGAAAATATATTTAAATATCAAAAAGAAAATGACTTATTAGTTTTAAACTATGATAATGATATTACAAGAAATGAAGTAAAACAAGCAATGGGAAAGGTAAGATATTTTAGTAGAAAAGAAAAGTTAGATAATGGTGTGATTTATGATGACAATATTGTTAAAATTTGTGAAGATGGATTAAGAAGACATGTCTTAAATAACAAAGATATATTAATAAGGGGCTTGCATAACAGGGAAAATATATGTGCTGCAATTGCTGCAACAGAAGACCTTGTAGACGCTGAACTTCAAGCAAAAGTAATTTCAAAATTTACTGGAGTAGAGCATAGACTAGAATTTGTAAGAGAAATTAATGGTATAAAATGGTATAATGATTCTATTGCGTCTAGTCCTAATAGAACTATTGCAGGCTTAAATTCTTATGATGAAAAAATAGTATTGTTAGCAGGTGGAAGAGATAAAAATTTAGATTATGAACCAATTGCAAAACCAATAGTAGACAATGTTTCTAAACTTATACTAATGGGAGAAACAGCAGAAAAAATAAATGGAGTTGTAAATGAAGAGCTTAAAGCAGAAAATAAAACTTTACCAATTTATAGAGTAAAAACTGTTGCAGAGGCTGTTCAAAAAGCTTATGAAATAGCTAAGAAAGGTGAAGTAGTATTATTTTCACCAGCAAGTACAAGTTTTGACATGTTTAAAAACTTTGAAGAAAGAGGTAAAACATTTAAAAAAGAAGTAAATAATTTATATATAAAAAATTAATAATACAATAAAAACGTCCCTCCTTTGGTAATTTTATTATGCGTTTTGCATATAATATTGCGAAGGAGGATTTTTAATGGATTATCAAAGTTATGAAGATTATATGAGAAGTGTATTAGGGTATAATCATATGCCAAACGATATCTATGCAAATATGTATAATAATGTTCCTAATAATTATTATGATATGCCTACATATGATACCAGTTACATGAATACAGAATATTTAAATGACTATTATCCTGAAACATATAGGATGATTTATCCTATGATTTGCAAAATATGCAATCAATGTGGAAACAGTCCAATATCAAAAGAAATGCTAGAAAGTATGGTAGATGAAATTTATAGAAATTTTGAACCAGAAGATCAAGAGGAAGAAAAATTACCTACTTTAAAAAATGGAGATGTCAGAAATCCTAATGCAAAACCAGAAATAAGAAAAGAAACAAGACAGACAAACTTTTTATTAAGAGATTTAATAAAAATACTTTTAATAAGAGAACTATTAATGAGAAACCGTAGACCTGGGATGAGACCACCAAGACCTTGGCAAGGTGGAAGACCACAAATGGGCGGAATGCCTTATAATTTCTAAATATTTGAATATTTTTTCTAAGGATTCAAATAATAAAAATGTATAGAAAATTTCTATACATTTTAAAAAGGAGCTTTTATGGTAATTGATATGAATTATTGGACAAGAGTAATTAAAAGAATAGCTGTACTATTGTTTTCATTAGTACTCATTTATTTTAGCTTTAAATTAGCTATTTTTTACATACCTTTTTTAATTGGTTTTTTGATATCTCAATTAATGGATCCACTTATAAAATATGTAACAAAGAAAACAGGTATGAATAGAAAAACAAGTGCTATATGGGTTTTACTTATAGCTTTTACAATTCTTATAATATTAATTGTAATAGGTATTATAACTATTATTTCTGAAAGTTCGCGGTTTATTACAAGGACTAAATTACTATATTAGTTTAATATATGGTAAAATTGCTGAATTTATAAATTATCTTGAGCAAAAAAACATAAACATTCCAAATCCAATTATAGGAATAATTGAAAATTCTTCAGAAAATATTTTACAAGTGGCATCAAAATATATTTCTACATTTTTTAGTAATGTAATTCAAATGTTTTCTAAAATACCAGTAGTTGCAATAAATATAGCTATAACAATACTTTCCACATATTTTATATGTACAGATAAATTCTATATGTTAGACCAACTAGAACATCACTTGCCTAAAACTTGGGTAAAAAAGATGGGAAATAAAATAAAAAAAATAATATCTTCTTTAAGCAACTATTTAAAAGCAGAAGCAATATTAATTTTAATATCATTTGTAATTGTTCTTATTCGGATTATATTTCTTAAAAGTAATAGGCATGCCAATAGAGTTTCCGCTTCTTGCAGCATTGGGCATAGGATTTGTTGATGCACTTCCTATTTTAGGTTCTGGGACAGTAATCGTTCCTTGGGCAGTGATTTCGGGCTTGAATGGAGATATAAAATTAGGAATAGCACTAATTATATTGTATGTAATTATATTAATTGCAAGACAATTGCTAGAACCTAAAATCGTAAGCAATAAAATAGGTATACATCCAATATTTACTTTAATATCAATGTATACCGGCTTTAGGTTTATAGGAATAATTGGGCTTTTAGTAGGACCAATTATATTTATTGTTCTTAAAAATATTTTTGAAAACATGATTGATGATGGAATCATAAAAAGTATATTAAAATAAAGCGATAGAGCTTGAAGTAGGAATATAAGTATTATCTGGTGGTGGAACTAAATCTTCTTTAGGCCTTTCTATTTTTTTAATCTTTTTAATTTTTAAAATTGGAATTTCTCCATGATAATTACCTTTTTCAATTTTTCCTACAATTTCAACCCATGAGTTTTCTTCGTATTTTTGTATTTCCTTGGACTCGCATAAAAAACCAACTATAAGTGTGTTAGAAGTAGAAGAAATTGACATATCTCTTGCTATAACAAATTGATTTTCACTAAAATCTATACATCTATAAACATATCCAGAACAAGAAACTTCTTTTCCTACATAGCTATCAAGATTTTCATAAACTGCTTTTAACATATTTGTATAATTTTCTGGTTCTATATAAATTATGCCATTTTGAGTCATATCGTCTTTTACTTTAAAGCTATTTCTTATAATTTTATATATGGAAAACAAAAATAAAACAGAAACGATTATTGCCATTATGACAAAAAGAATTTTAACAAATTTCTTTAAATTTAATTTAATATTAAAAACAAACATATAAATACTCCTTTTTAAAATATATGTATTTTTATTGTAATATATGATAATTTATGATATATTTGATATATTACAAATTACAAAGAAAAAATAAAATTTGAAAGGAAGAGACAAATCAATATGAATATATTTAGTAAAGTATTTGGAACTTATAGCGAAAGAGAAGTAAAAAGAGTAATGCCAATAGTAGAAAAGATAAACAGTTTAGAAGAAGAAATTTCTAAGTTGTCAGATACAGAGTTGCAAGCAAAAACAAATGAATTTAAATCAAGATTAGAAAAGGGAGAAACATTAGATGATATACTTCCAGAAGCTTTCGCAGTAGTTAGAGAAGCTTCTAAAAGAGTTTTAAATATGAGACACTTCGATGTTCAGTTAATAGGAGGAATTATATTACACCAAGGCAGAATTGCAGAAATGAAAACAGGTGAAGGAAAAACTTTAGTTGCAACACTTCCAGTTTATTTAAATGCATTATCAGGGAAAGGTGTTCATGTAGTTACTGTTAATGATTATTTGGCAAAAAGAGATAGCGAATGGATGGGAAAAATCTATAAATTTTTAGGCTTAACTGTAGGTCTTGTTATTTCAGGAATGGATCCAAGCAAAAAGAGGGAAGCATATAATGCAGATATTACTTATGGTACAAATAATGAATATGGATTTGATTATCTAAGAGATAATATGGTTATATATAAAAATCAATTAGTACAAAGACCATTAAATTATGCGATTGTAGATGAGATAGATAGTATCTTAATAGATGAAGCTCGTACACCACTTATTATATCTGGTACAGCAAATGAATCTTCCGATTTATATAAACAGGCAAATGATTTTGTAAAAAGATTAAAATCAAAAATTTTAGTAGAAGAAGATGTAAAAAATCAAATTCAAGCAGAGGACAACGAAAAGTATGATTACATAGTTGATTTAAAAGCAAAATCGGCATCACTTACAGCTAAAGGAATAGAAAAGGCTGAAGAATATTTTAAATTAGAAAATTTAAATGATATTAATAATTCTGAAATAGTTCATCATATTAACCAAGCATTAAGAGCACATGGTATAATGAAAAACGAAATTGATTATATTGTAAAAGATGGAGAAGTTTTAATTGTAGATGAATTTACAGGAAGAATTATGTATGGAAGAAGGTATAACAATGGCTTACATCAAGCAATTGAAGCAAAAGAAAATGTGAAAATTGCAAATGAATCAAAAACTTTAGCAACAATTACATTCCAAAATTATTTTAGAATGTATAATAAATTAGCCGGAATGACTGGTACTGCAATGACAGAAGAAGCTGAATTTGAAGAAATATATAACTTAGATATAGTTTCAATTCCAACAAATAAGCCTATGATAAGAAAAGATAATAATGATATTATATATAAAAATCAAGCAGCAAAATTCAGAGCAGTAGTAAAAGACATAAAGCAAAGCAATGAAAAAGGTCAGCCTGTTTTAGTAGGTACAGTATCTATAGAAAATTCTGAAAAATTAAGTGATATTTTGAAAAAAGAAGGAATAAAACACGAGATATTAAATGCAAAATATCATGAAAAAGAAGCGGCAATAATTGCACAAGCAGGTAAATATGGAGCAGTAACAATTGCAACAAATATGGCTGGTCGTGGTACAGATATAATACTTGGTGGAAATACAGAATTTATGGCAAAACAAGAAATGAGAAAACAAGGATATTCAGAAGAATTAATAGAGCAATCTACTGCACATAATGAAACAGATAACCAAGATGTATTAAATGCAAGAAATGTATTTTCAGAATTAGAAAAGAAATTTCAAGAACAAATTCAAGAAGAAAAAGAAAAAGTAATTGCTGCTGGGGGATTAAAAATATTAGGAACTGAAAGACATGAATCAAGAAGAATTGATAATCAGCTTCGTGGTCGTAGTGGACGTCAAGGAGATATTGGTGAATCGAGATTTTATATTGCCTTAGATGACGACTTAATGAAAATATTTGGCGGAGATATGATAACTAATGTATATAACACATTAAAAGCAGATGAAGATATGCCAATAGAAATGGGATTTTTATCAAAAGCAGTTGAAAATGCACAAAGAAGAATCGAAGGTCAAAACTTTAGTATTAGAAAACGTGTTTTACAATATGATGATGTAATGAATACACAAAGAGAAATAATATACAAAGAAAGACGCGAAGTTCTAGATGGAGAAAACTTAAATCCAAAAATTCTAAAAATGATAGAAACAATAGCTCAAAGTATTATTTCAAACCATACTTCAAATGGCGAAAATATGGAAAATATCAATAAAGAAGGATTACTTGCCGAAACAAAATCAGTACTTGGAATAGATAATTTATCTTCTTTAGAAGAAAACGGAAGTATAGAAGATATAACAGAAGAGTTGACTAGTAAAGCATTAGAATTATACAAGCAAAAAGAAATAGAAATAGGTTCAGAAAATTTAAGAGAATTAGAAAGAGTTGTAATGCTAAAAGTTGTAGACCAGAAATGGATGGATCATATAGACAGCATGGAGGAACTAAAAACAGGTATTGGTTTAAGAGCTTATGGACAAAAAGACCCAATAGTTCAATATAGACTAGAAGGGTTTGATATGTTTGACCAAATGATTTATGACATTAAATATGATGTTGTAAAAATCTTACTTCATATAGCAGGAGAACAAAGAGTAGAAAGAAAAGAAGTAACAAAAATATCAGGAGAAAAATTACAAGGAGCAATAAATACCTTAAATAGAAACAAAGTCGTACCAACAAAAACGACAGTAACAACAGTAAAGAATGAAGGACCAGAAATAGGAAGAAATGAACCGTGTCCATGTGGCAGTGGTAAGAAATATAAGAACTGCTGCGGGAAATAGTAGAAATTATTAAGAAAAGGTTGGAGAATATTATGAGATTAAGTAAAGATTTTTTTTACACGATAAAAGAAAATATAACAGATGAAGATTCAAATAGTGGCAAACTTTTAGTAAAAAGTGGAATGATAAAAAAAATAAGTAATGGAATTTATGCAAAAATGCCATTAGGACAAAAAACAATACAAAATGTAGAAAATATAGTGCGTAAATATATGAATGAAGCAGGAGCAAATGAATTAAAAATGCCTTCTTTACTACCTATGGAAATATATGAAATGGCAGGAAGAAAAGATGCTTTTGGATCATCTATGTTTAAATTAAATGATAGATATAATAGGGAATATGCCTTAGGACCAACACATGAAGAACTATTTGCTATCACTTCTATGAATAAAGTAAAATCATACAGAGATTTACCATTTACAATATATCAAATAGGAAATAAATATAGAGATGAAATGAGACCAAGATTAGGATTAATTAGGGTAAGAGAATTTACAATGAAGGATGCATATAGTTTCGATACGGATTATGAAGGATTAGATGTTTCATATAAAAAAATGTTTGATGCATATAATAAAATTTTTACTGAATTAGGTCTTAACTATAAAATAGTTAAAGCAGATACAGGGACTATGGGTGGTATACTTTCAGAAGAATTTCAAGCAGTTACAGATATTGGAGAAGATACTCTCGTTTTCTGTGATAAATGTGGATTTTCTTCTAATTTGGAAATAACACCATGCAGGAGCTGTGAAAATAGTAATGAAGAAGAAAAAATGCTAGAAATGGTAGAGACTCCAAATAGACATACAATTGAAGAAGTATCTGAATATCTGAAATTAGACATAAAGCAAACCGTTAAGGCACTTCTCATGAATATAGATAATGAATTAGTTGTTTTATTTGTAAGAGGAGATAGAGAACTAAATGAAACGAAAGTACTTAAATTATTAAATAAACAAGAAATTGGTTTTGCTGATGATGAGCTAATTGCAACATCAAATGCTGTACCAGGCTATACAGGACCTATAGGTTTAAATGCAAAAATAATAATAGATAATGAAGTATTAAAAATGAAAAACTTCTGTTGTGGAGCAAACAAAGAAGGGTACCATTATATAAATGCAAATATAAAAGACTTTACATATGACTTAACAGGAGATATCGTAAATGTAAAAGAGGGAGATATTTGTCCAAATTGTGGTGAAAAGCTAGTATTTAAAAAAGGAATTGAAGTGGGAAACACTTTTAAACTTGGAACAAAATATTCAGAATGTGTAGGGTTAAATTATTTAGGAGATGATAACAAAAATCATCCAGTTGTGATGGGATGTTATGGTATCGGAATAGAAAGAATACTTTCAGCAATTGTAGAACAAAACAATGACGAAAAAGGGATAATTTGGCCAATGAATGTAGCTCCATATAAGGTAGCGATTGTTGTAATAAATCCTAAAGAAGAACAACAACTAGAAGTAGGTAATAAACTATATAATGAACTAAATAAAATAGGAATAGATACTTTAATAGATGATAGAACAGAAAGAGCCGGGGTAAAATTTAATGATATTGACTTAATAGGAATACCAATTAGAATAACAGTTGGAAAAAAAGTAAGTGACAACTTAGTGGAAATTAAATTAAGGAAAGAAGAAACATCAGAAGAGACTATAATCCAAGATGCTATATCAAGAATAAAACAATTAACATAAATATTTTATTTAACTTTAAGATACCACATTTTACAAGATGGAGAGGGATTTTAAGGTAATATTATATAAAACTTGAAAGAATAGTAAATTTGTATTATAATTCATATTAGATAATTATATTATCTATCTCAAAAAAATCAGTATTGTAAAAAAGGAGTGTTTGTATGCAAAATATGGATTTGACAGAGCTGATGGAAAAATCATTAGCCATTCCGACAGGGTCAATTGTGTGTTGGCCCGATCAAGGTTGTGAGCAGAAGCTCCGACCTACAACTGATGAAGGTGTAGATTTTGAACGAGCCTATTTCGAACATAGGCGCATAATACTATTTGTTATAAACGGTATTAGGTATGTTCTTCCATACCAACAAGAAGCAGAAAGGTGTTTACTAAGAAATGGATTCAAGCTAAAAAGTATGTATGTTCCGTTTTCTAATAACGGAGATTATATCAAAGGATTAGAAGAAGAATGGAGAGAAATAAAAAACACTTATATGCATTAAAAGAGAGCCCAGCACAATTTTGCGCTGGGTTTTTGCTTTATAGAAAAATTAAGGATTTTCATACAAAACAAAGGCTTCACTAAAATTTTTTTAATAAAAATAAAAAAATGATAGTTTATACTTGAAAAAAGTTCAAATAAATGCTACACTTATTATAGTAAAAATATAAATAATTATGATAGATTTAAAAAAAACCCATTTTGGTATTTTTTAAATCTATTTTTGTAGTTTAGGAGGAAATATTAAATGAAAAAAACAAAGCACATTTTTGTAACAGGTGGAGTAGTATCAGGATTAGGTAAAGGAATAACTGCAGCATCACTTGGGAGATTATTAAAAAATAGAGGATACAAAGTAACAATGCAAAAATTTGATCCATATATAAATGTAGACCCAGGAACAATGAGTCCATATGAACATGGAGAAGTATTTGTTACAGAAGATGGAGCAGAAACAGATTTAGATTTAGGCCATTATGAAAGATTTATAGATGAAAACTTAACTAAAAATTCTAGTATTACAATGGGAAAAATCTATATGAATGTCCTTGAAAAAGAAAGAAGAGGAGATTATTTAGGAAAAACAGTGCAAGTAATACCACATATAACAAATGAAATAAAAGAAAAAATATACAGTTTTGATAATACAGATATTGATGTTGTAATTACAGAAATAGGTGGAACAATAGGAGATATTGAAGGACTTTCAATAGTAGAAGCAATAAGACAAGTAGGACTAGAAAGGGATAAAGAAGATGTTTTATATGTACATGTTACATTACTTCCATATATTTTTGGTTCTAACGAAATAAAAACAAAACCAACTCAACACTCTGTAAAAGAATTACAAAGTTTAGGAATAAAGCCAGATATTATAGTTTGTAGAACTGAAAATGAAATTTCAGATTCAATAAGAGAAAAATTAGCATTATTCTGTAATGTTAGAAAAGAATGTGTAATTCAAAATATGACTGCAGATAATTTGTATGCAATACCATTATTGCTAGAAAAAGAAGGACTTGCAGTAGAGGCCTGCAAAAAACTTGAATTAAGCAATATAAAGCCTAAAAACCAAGAATGGGAGCAAATGGTAGAAAACATCAGAAGTATTGGAGATAATACAGTAAATATAGCTATTGTTGGTAAATATGTTCAATTAGAAGATTCATATATTTCAGTAATGGAAAGTATTAGACATGCAGGTTTTGCAAATAAAGTTCATACAAAAATTACACTTATAAACTCAGAAGAAATAACAAAAGAAAATGTAGCTAAGAAATTAGAAGGAGTTCAAGGAATTGTTGTTCCTGGAGGATTTGGCACAAGAGGTGTAGAAGGAAAAATAGAGACTATAAAATATGCTAGAGAAAATAATATCCCATTCTTAGGAATTTGTTTAGGTATGCAAATGGCTGTTGTTGAATTTGCAAGAAATGTTCTAAATCTTAAAGATGCCGATTCTATAGAATTTAATCCAAATACTCAAAATCCTGTAATTCATATAATGGAGGAACAAAAAGGAATTACTAATAAAGGTGGAACGATGAGATTAGGAGCATATAAATGCATACTAAAAGAAAATACAAAAGCAAAAGCTATATATCAAAAAACAGAAGTGAATGAAAGACATAGACACAGATTTGAATATAATAACGATTATAAAGAAATGTTAGAAAATGCAGGATTAAAATGTTCTGGAGTTTCCCCAGATGGAAGTCTTGTAGAGATAGTAGAATTAGAAAATCATCCATATTTTATAGCAGCACAATTTCATCCAGAATTAAAATCAAGACCTAATAGACCAGCACCGTTATTTGTAGGACTAGTTGAAGCTACAAAAAATAAAATATTATAATGGTCATGCACTTTCTTTTCTCTTCAACATATAATTTGTTAAAGAGAATTTGGAGGTGCATTTTTTGCTACTTTTTTTATCGGGTTTTTTTGCTTTCTTACATACTGCAGTTTTTGTTCTAGGCTATATTTCAAATAATAATTTGTTTCCTGAGCCGTTAGAACCAGAAGAAGAAAAAAAATATTTGGAAAAGTTTATGCAGGGAGATGAAGAGGCAAGAAATGTATTAATAGAAAGGAATTTAAGATTAGTTGCACATATTGCAAAAAAATATAACATTCCTAATTTAGAAAAAGATGATTTGATTTCAATCGGGACAATTGGATTAATAAAAGGTATAAATACTTTCAATAATGAAAAAGGTGTAAGGCTTGCAACTTATGTTTCTCGTTGTATTGAAAATGCGCACCTCACGTTACAGAATTATATGACGTATTTCAAGAGACACTAAAAGTATTAAGTGATAAAATTCAGACTCAATACACTATACAACTTGCAAATCCTCGAAGAACGTTACCTAAAATGAATAAGCAATCAAGTTCAGAATCTAAAATCAAGTTTTATAAAAGACTCAAAAATATAACTCAAGTAGAACTTGAAAAACAATTAGGAGTTACAAGAGACGTTATAATGAATATTGAAAATGGAGCAAGAAACGGAAAAAATCTATTTTACGATAGAGATATTATAAACCAAATAATTGATATACTTGATATGCGAGATAAATTCGGAAAATCAGATACATATATAAGATTTCTCGCAGAAGATGGAAACAAACAACTTAAAGAATTTAGAACCAAAAATAATTTAAGTGTAAAAGCATTTGCAAATTTGATGGGAGTTGATAGAAGCACCATCAGACGTTGGGAAAACTATGTAAACACAATATCTATCGATAACTATTTAAGATACAAAAAAATAAGAGATTCACTTGTTTTTAAGTGAATCTCTGTGTGCTTTATAAGGTGAAAGGTTGTGAAAAATGAAAATTATTTTTTTAATTTCTTAATTAAACTTTGTAAAATTTCTTTTTTAGTTTCTTCGTTAACATTTAAGTTATTGATAGACTCTATGTATAGGGTTGCCTTAAACTCGGCAATTCCCTCATTTAATTTTTCAACACCAGATTGCTCTGATGGATAATTTATTTTTATTTTCATTTTATCTCACACACCTTTTAAATAATATGTGTAAGATAAAGAAAGCATTACTCTATCTATACAAATAAAAAGTTTATACCTACAAGGCAATTGTATTATACCATCATCAATAACCTCTTGTCTGCCCCCAAAACCAAAAAAGTTAAAAAATTTTTATGGTGGCAACTATTTCGCTTTACCATACCACAACATACAATTTCTTGACCTTTGCAATTCCTTATCGATTTTTTGACTCAATTCTTTGTAAAACTTTTCTCGTCTTTCTGTTTCTTGTTTTTCTATTTGCTCTAGACGTTCATTGACTATATGTTCGACTTGTTTCTGTAATTTATAATCTAGTGATATGTTAATACTTCTATCTTTTAAGCCTAACAATTTCAATAATTCTTTATCGTTCATTTTTTACCCCCAATGTAGATATAAATTTTTTCAAGTCTTCCTCTGCAATTATGTATTGCCTACCAATGAAATGTGCTTTTAGCTTGTGCGACTTTATCAGATACCTCAAATATGGTACTGGGGTTATAAGTAGTTCGCTAACTTGTTTTAGGTTATAAAATTTATTTTCCATTTTTCTATCGCCTCCTCATATATAAAGAGACCATCAGAAGCGGAAACTACAAAAACATATTGATAGTGTGCATATAGTAGGTAGATAATTTAATTAACAAAAAACATTACAAACAACCGTTTACAAAAATAGCTCTAAAATCGATTTAAAGACCGAAATGCGCTTCGCTTGTATTTGAGTTGATAAATTAGTCATCTAAAAAAGAAAAACGCCTTAAAATCGAAATAAAGCGAGGTTAAATAAAAACTATGGGGTGGGTTTAGTAATTTTTGAAAAAATTATAAGAAAAAGGCTTATGTGCCCCTAAATAAAATTAGAACATAATAAATACAAAAACCGCAGTGTCTTTCGAAACTGCGGTTCTTGCCCTAAATACTTATTGTCAATTGACTCCAAGCTTTTAGGTGAAAGAGAGTTTATTCTTCCGGTTCGACAGTCGGCTCGTACTTACGAATGTACCATTCCGGATGAACAGTGCGGGTATATCCTGCATCAATCAAAGCATTGACCATGTCATTGACTACTGTTTTCGCCTTGAGCAAGAAAGTTCTGCCATACTCGTCACAAATGACAAGGGTCTTTTCATCCACGAGGATGTAAGTGCCGATATTGTCCTTGGAATCATTCATCAGGAACTGCATCGTGAGAGCCGAATAGGTGGTATGAGTGTCAGTATCATTATAGTAAGAAATCTCCTTAATCTGATACTTTTCACTTACTATTACGCGCCGGATTCCCTTTTCCGAAGCTACCTCAAAGGCTTCCTCATAGGTCTGTGCCCAGTTTTCTTCTTCGGCAATTTTTGCAAGCCACTGATATGCATCAGGGCGCTGTTCGCCGTTAGAAAACGGGACAAAGATAGAGCCTTCCTTGTATCCGGATCCCTCCAAGATATGGTGAATTCCCCTGCGATACGGAGTGACATATACAGTGCCGTACTGGTCGGCAAATGCAATCTGTCCGTTATTCTGACACTTAGTCAGAGGGGTCGCACGAGAATCGGTGCGGTAGGAGAAGTTCATCACTTCTTCCATGGATGTGAGCCGGGTGTGTCTGATAGGGGTGTTAAACATGTTGTACCTCTTTCTGCCCACAATTCGTGGGACTTTAAAATATTTCATGCCCCTGAGGGACACGGTAACCCTTTTGGGTATACAAATATATTATACCACATTATGTTAATACTGTCAAAAATAAGTGTTCCATTTCTTTTTTATCAAGGGGGGAAGGTTTTACAATATATGAACGAAGTGAATATATTGTAAAACAAGTTAGGGGAATTATTTTTTTCTTTATATACTAGACAGATGGTAGAAGTATTATAATATAATCTATAAAAAAATAAGTAGTAATAGTACAACTTAATCTATATATAATAAATATTTGTTAATATACTATTATAGTAGAGCAGAAAATATCTTTCTCGAATTTCTGTTAAATTCTGTTAAATGCTCCACATTAATTATTTTTTACAAATTAGGTTCAATAAGTTTACACACGCTTTCTTGTGTGATATAATATCAGTATAAATCACATAAAGGAATGGTGGTAATATGATAAAAACTAGAAAAGATGATACAAGGAAAATTGCTATATACTCTCGTAAATCAAAATATACTGGTAAGGGTGAGTCAATAGGAAACCAAGTAGAACTATGTAAAAATAAAATCAATTCTATTTACGAGGACGTAGATTTTGAGAAGGACGTTGTAATATTTGAAGACGAGGGTTTTTCTGGTTATTATACCAAGAGACCAGCATTTCAAAAAATGATGGAAGCGGTAAAGAATAAAGAAATCAAGTGTATATTCTTTTACAGACTAGACAGAATTAGTAGAAATGTAAAGGACTTTTGCGAAATAAAGGAAATACTAGAAGACTACAACGTGAACTTTTATTCTGCTAGTGAAAATTTTGAGAACATAACCCCTAGTGGTAAAGCTATGATAATGATGACCTCTGTTTTTGCACAACTAGAACGTGATACACTTGCAGAAAGAGTAAGAGACAATATGTTAGAACTTGCTAAAACTGGTAGATGGTTAGGTGGAACCACCCCTACTGGCTATAAATCAGAAGCGGTTGAAAGCATAAATTTTGAAGGTAAAAAGAAAAAACTATACAAGCTAACACAGATAGCAGACGAAATTAAAATAGTAAAACTTATATATGATAAATTCCTAGAACTAAAGTCACAGACCAAGCTTGAAACATATATGATACAAAACAATATCAAGACTAGGAACGGAGTTGACTTCTCAAGATGGGGACTTAAAAATATATTAACTAACCCTGTGTATGCAATAGCAGATATGGATATATATAACTATTTTGTAAGCAAAGGTGTTGATATATTTAGTGATGTAGAAAATTTTGATGGCTCTTGTGGTATTATGGCATATAACAAGACCGAGCAAAAAAGAAACAAGGCAAACAAAGAACGTGATATATTAGAGTGGATAGTAAGTACTGGTAAGCATAAAGGTGTTGTCTCTGGTGCAAAATGGATTGAGGTACAAGAATTATTAACTGCCAATGAAGACAAGAGATACAGAAAACCAACGAAAAACAACTCTCTACTATCTGGACTTATTCGTTGTTCAAAGTGTGGTTCATATATGAGACCTAAACTTAAAACGAATTATACTGCAGATGGAGAATTAAGATTTGACTATATGTGCGAACTAAAGGAAAAATCAAGAAAGCAAAAATGCGATTGTAAGAACATAAACGGAAACGAAGCGGACAAGTTAGTTATGCAGACAATAAAAGAATTAATTGCACCTAACTCAACCTTTAGAAAAAAACTATCTAGCCTTGCAAAGAATAAGTTTGATGGTACTAGTAAAGATAGCGTAGAACTAAAAGCACTAGAAACGACTTTAAAGAAAAATGAGCAAGCAATTGAGAACTTACTTGATAGAATAAAGTTTATAGATATTGCCCTATTGGAAGATATAACAACAGAGATTAAAAAGCTAAAAGCTGATAACCTAGAAATTGAGAAACGAATTGCAGAACTAAAATCTATTGGCTCTGATAATGTAAACACACAAGACCAAGCGCAAATAGTATTGAATATCATTGACTCGTATTTTACAACATTTGATACTCTGGACTTGACCACAAGAAGAAATTTATTGCGAATAATTATTTCTAGTATACAATCAGATGGCGAAGATTTAGAACTGAATTTAATAGGTGTTCGAGAAGAGTCGGTGCGTGATAACGTTCCGCTATGTGAAGATAGCAAATGAAATATTAATGTACTTAAGAAGTACAAAAAAATTACGGAGCAGAAGTATATTTAAATGAGCCAATAGGTAAAGATAAAGAGGACAATGAGATATCATTAATAGACATATTAGAAAATGATGAGAAAAATATAGAAGAAGAACTAGATTTTAAATTTAGAATAAGAGAACTTTATAAAAGGATGAGTAACATATTAAAAGAAAGAGAACAGCTAATTATAGAATTAAGATTTGGATTGTGTGGTAAAACACCTAAAACACAAAATGAAGTAGCGGATATACTAGGAATATCGCGTTCTTATGTATCAAGGATAGAAACAAAAGCAATAGCAAAGCTATCTAAAGAATTTGGTTACTTAAAAAAGTAAATTCCACATAATAAAAA
>SAMEA3663267__coassemble_64_pt1 | contig 35768 bp, 39 predicted proteins | sample SAMEA3663267__metabat2_low_PE_011 | metagenome-assembled genome bin SAMEA3663267 (sample SAMEA3663267) | pig gut metagenome | biome: pig gut; feature: pig-associated habitat; material: faeces | place: China | collected 2013 | reverse complement strand
CAACCGACAGCAAGATGGAGCGGATTATATATTAATTAGTCTGAACTGTAACATTAATTTAAAAATAAGAATATCTTATTATATTTCGGAAAAACTATGTTTATGCTATAATATTGGAGGTACCACTATGTTATTTAAGATTTTTTTGCTTTCTCTTTTTTCAATTGTTATTCTGTTTTTCTTAACCAAACTTGCTGGAAATAGAGAAATGTCACAATTAACTATGTTTGACTATATCGTGAGTATTACTATTGGTTCTATTGCAGCAGAGATGTCTACTTCCTTAGAAAATAATTTTTGGGAACCTGTTGTTGCAATGCTAACTTATGGTATTATTTCTACTCTCATTGCATACTTAACTTGTAAATCTATTAAATTTAGAAGGTTTATTTCTGGCAAAACTCTTCTTCTCTATGATAACGGAGAATTTTTTAGGGAAAATTTTATTCACGCTAAATTAGATTTAAATGAATTCTTAATGCAAGCTAGAATTAATGGTTACTTTAATCTTTCCGATCTTCAAACAGCTATACTAGAATCAAATGGTAGAATTAGTTTTCTGCCAAACAGCCTAAATAGACCCGCTACTCCAAATGATTTAAACTTAAATCCTGAAGCTGATAATGTTATTATTAATGTAATTCTGGATGGGAAATTGCTTGTAGAAAATTTAAAGAAAACCGGTAATTCTGAGGCTTGGCTTGATAAAGAACTTAAAAAACAAGGAATAGAAGACATAAAAAATATTTTTTTGGCAACATGTGATAATTCAAATAAATTAACTGTTTATATGAAAATTGATAAAAAGAATTCTCATGATTTTTTTGAATAAAAACTTTGCTCGTGTTGATACCAGTTAATGGTTTTAATATATACACTTTTTCTATGAGATATAGCATTTTTTCCCTAATCTATAGAAGAAAGAATGTCTTACATCCCACAAGTTGGCTCAAATTTGAAAGCAATACTATTATCTAATAAAAACGGAACTTTGGTATAGACATTATAAAAATTTTATAGTAAAATAGGCAATAGTGAATATATTTTAATGGAGGTCAATATGCCTATTATTGTCAAATACTTAATAACATTTTTTGTTGGAATTCTACCTATTATAGAATTAAGAGGTGCTATTCCTATTGGAGTTGGTCTTGGTCTTTCATATTTTGAATCATTTATTTTTAGTTTTCTCGGAAACATTTTACCCATATACTTTATAGTAAAGTACATAAGACCACTTTTCGACTTTTTTGGAAGATGGAAACCTTTTAAAAAAATTATAGATTTTGCAACAAATAAAGCAACTAAAAAAATAGAAAATAGCCCGCGCTTGCAAACCTTTACTGCACTTGGATTATTTATGTTTGTTGCAATTCCAATACCTGGAACAGGTGCTTGGGTTGGTTCGCTTATTGCAAACTTTTTAAATTTGCCACCTAAAAAAGCTATACCACCAATTATTCTTGGAGTTCTTACTGCAGGAATAATTGTTCTTACAATAACAGCTATTTCATTTGGTGGAATTAATTATATTTTTAGTCATTAAGACGGAAAAAAGTGGCTTTGCCACTTTTTTATTGTATAGGGAAAATCGACTATTATCTTAACCCAATATAAGATTTTTCCGTATACAACAAGGTTAGACAACCTTTTTCCTTTATTTTTCTATTTTTTTACTTTATTTTTATTTTCTATAAAATCATTTAATATTGTCTTTATTACTGCAATTATTGGCACTCCTAAAAACATTCCTAAAAATCCAAAATATGCACCACCAACTGTTACTGCAAATATTATCAATATTCTACTTATTTTTAATGCATCTTTTACAATTTTTGGATTAATTATATTTGCATCTATTTGTTGCAAAATTGTAGTTATAATTGCCATCCATATAGCTTTGCCAAATCCTCCTGTAAATATAGTAATTACTGCAGCAATAATTATAGAAAAAATTGCTCCAAAGTATGGTATTACATTAAATAGTCCTATCATAAATCCTAGTAAAATAGCATATTTTACTTTCATTATAGATAATGCAATTGACATTATTATTCCTACAATTATTCCATCTGTAATTTGGCTTGATATGTATTTTGAAAAAACCATGTTCGTTTCTTCAAAATATCTATCCATCTTCTTGCAAGTATTTGTGCTAAAAATTGCCTTATTTAATCTTCTTATAAACTTTAATATATCTGTTCTTTCTAATAAAATATATATAGATATAATTATTGCAACAAATGTAGAAAATATACCTCTTGCAACTCCTACAACTTTGCCTATATATTCTGTTATATTATCCTTATTTACTATTTTTGTTATATCTATTTGTTCTAATTCATTAATTATCTCTGTAATAGATTCATTTTTCCAAAAACTATCTTCTGGTTGAATGTCTATATATGCTTTTGCGCGCGCATAATACCCTGGTAAATTGCTTGCTAAGTCAACTATACTTTTAGAAATTGTTGGAAAAATTATATTAATTAAAAATATAATAAATAGCACTGTTATCAGATATACTGATAATATTGACAATGGCCTTGCATATTTTGAGGTTTTCTTATTTCTCCTAAATGCTGCTTCGATATACCTACATGGTATATATAAAATATATGCAATAAGTGCTCCTGATAAAAATGGTAATATTACTTCAAATAATCTAGAAAACCATATTGATATCGCTGTAAAATTATCTAAAGTTTTATAAACTACAATTACTGCTACTGCAAATAAAAACCAATAAAGCCATCCGTGCTTTTTTTTTAAGTCGTTCATATTTAATCACATTCCTTTCTAATTCTTAAAACTCTCCTTCTTTTATTTCTATACCTATTGGACAGTGATCACTACCAAATATATCATCATATATGAAAGCATCATCTAATACTTTTACTATTCTATCAGACATTAGAAAATAGTCAATACGCCAACCAATATTTTTTTCTCTAGCATTTCCCATATATGACCACCAAGTATAACTATTTTCTTTGTTTGGATATATAATTCTATATGTATCCGAAAATCCTGCTTCTAATAATTTAGTCATTTTATTTCTTTCTTCATCAGTAAATCCTGCATTTTTATGATTTGTTTTAGGATTTTTCAAATCAATTTCTTTATGAGCTACATTTAAATCCCCACATATAATTACAGGTTTTTTAAAATCTAAGTCTTGTAAATATGCTTTAAAATCCTCTTCCCAAAGCATTCTATAATCTAGCCTTGCTAATTCCCTTCCGAGAATTTGGAGTATAGCAATTAACAAAAAAGAATTTTTCAAATTCTAACGTTATAACTCTTCCTTCTTCATCGTGAATTTCTTTTCCAATTCCATATGTTACATTTATTGGTTTTACTTTTGAAAAAATCGCTGTTCCTGAATACCCTTTTCTTTTAGCATAATTGTAGAATTGGTAGTAACCATCTATATTTACTTCTAACTGCCCTTCCTGCATTTTTGTTTCTTGTAAACAAAAAATATCCGCATTAAAATTATCGAATATCTCTTTAAAACCTTTTTTATATATTGCTCGCAATCCATTTACATTCCACGAAATAAACTTCATATTTTCTCCTTTACTGTCAATGGGGACGGAGATTTTTGACAGTATCATTTATTTATTGGTGGAGATGGAGGGAGTCGAACCCTCGTCCAATAAGCCTTCCACAAAAACTTCTACGAGTGTAGTTTATTATTTTTTATTCCCTCAAATTCTTGCAAATAAACAGGCTTGAATTTTTTTGGTAGCCTTTAGATACCCATTATTCCCAGGCAGAAATAATTTTGTTTCCTACTATAAGTCGACGCCTTATTCATATTAAGTAGGCTCTATGGTAAGACGACGTTGCACTTAGGCAGCGTATGCTAATTGTCTATCAGCGTTTATTTTTATTTCGCTTTTTTAAAGTGGCCAAAGCGACCATCCACTACTCGCTATCTTTGTTTCTAGATTATCGTCGAAACCAAATACATCCCCGTGTACTATTTAATTATACACTGTTTTTGGCTAAAATACAACTTAAATCTCTATTCGCTTAGAAAATTTTTTATCCACCATGTTTTTTAATACTGAATTTTCTGTTTTCTTTAATTCTGGATCATCCTCCATAATAGCTACTGCTACACTTTGCACTCTTTTTAATAGCTCCATATCAGAAAATAAATTTGCAATTTTAAGTTCTGGAAGTCCGTGCTGTCTTGTTCCAAAAAATTCTCCTGAGCCTCGTAATTCTAAGTCTTTTTCTGAAATTACAAAACCATCATTTGTTTTTACCATTATATCCATTCTTTGTTTTGTAAGTTCAGATTTACCTTTATATTTTAAAATACAATATGATTTAAAATTGCCTCGTCCTACCCTTCCTCTTAATTGGTGAAGCGTAGCTAATCCAAATCTTTCTGCATTTTCTATTACCATTATATTTGCATTCGGAACGTCTACTCCAACTTCAATTACAGTTGTTGAAATTAATATATCGATTTCTCCGTTTTTAAATTTAGTCATAATCTCATCTTTTTCTTTTGGTTTCATTTTTCCATAAATATATTCAACTCTGTAATTTTTAAATATCTCATTTTTATATTTATCAGCTAATTCTATAACTGCTTTTGCATCAATTTCTTCTGTTTCTTCTACTAATGGACATACAATATAGCATTGCCTTCCTTCTAATATCTGTTTTTCTATAAATTGATTTACTCTTCCTTCCATACCAGTCGTCACAGCAAATGTATCAATCTTTTGCCTTCCTGGTGGCAATTCATTTATTATTGAAATATCTAAATCTCCATACAAGATTAACGCTAAAGTTCTAGGTATCGGAGTTGCACTCATCACTAACACATCTGGATTTTTGCCTTTTGTATTTAAAATTTCTCTTTGTCTTACTCCAAATCTATGTTGCTCATCTGTGACAACCAATCCTAAATTGCAGAATTCAACACTTTCTTCTAATAGAGCATGTGTTCCGATTATTACATCTATTTTGCCATTTTTTAGATTTTCTAAAACTTTCTCTTTTTGTTTTTTTGACATTCCACTTATTAATATCTGTGAGTTTATGTCAAATTTTTCTAATATTTTATTAAAATTTTCTAAATGCTGTTTTGCAAGTATTGCAGTTGGTGCCATTACAGCTACTTGGTATCCGTTTTTTACAGCTTTATATGTTGCAACAATTGATACTGCAGTTTTACCGAGAACCAACATCTCCTTGTAGCAATCTATTCATTGGTTTTACATTTTCCATATCATTTTCTATTTCTTCTAACACATTTTCTTGTGCTTTTGTTAATTTATATGGCAATGTATTTATTATTTCAGACATTTTTATATCTTTTGAAAATTCTATTCCATCTGTTTCTATATTATATTTATTCTTTAAATTCAATAGTGCTAATTGCATTATTAAAAGCTCTTCAAAAGATAATCTTAGCTTTGCCTTGTTGTATTTTTCAAAACTTTCTGGAAAATGAATTTCTTTTATTGCTTCATTTATTTCCATTAGATTATATTTTTTAAGTATATATTCTGGCAGAGTTTCATCTAAATTTCCAACTACTTCTGTAATGCCATTTTCAATAATTTTTCTTAATGTGTTTTGTGATAAATTATATGTTGAAGGGTATATTGGAATTATTTTGCCTGTGTTTTTATCTGAATTTTCCTCATCAAATACAGGAGAAATCATTTCTATTTGTCTTGGAGTTCTTTTAATCTTTCCAAAGAAACTGTATTTTTGACCTATCTTAAAATAGTTTTTTAGGTATCCCATATTAAACCAAGTAATAACTAAAATACCTGTTTCATCTCTTACTGTTAACTTGCATATTGACATATTAGCTCTAATTTTTGTTTCTGAAAGTCTTGACATTGCAACAGCTTCTATTAGAGTTTCTTCCCCATCTACTACTTCTGCAATTTGTTTTGGATTACTTCTATCTTCATAATCTCTTGGGAAATATGTTATTAAATCTTCTAAAGTAAAAATGTTTAATTTGTTCAATAATTTTACTCTGTTTGGGCCTACTCCTTTTATGTATTTTACATCTTTTAATAAATCTAGCATTTTTAATCACATTCCTCCTTACTGTATAAACTCGGTTTGGAAAGAATTAAATTACTTTTCAACTTCTACTCCTTATTTAATTTTTCTAATTTATACTTTAACCCCGTATTTCTCTTTTTTGAATCAATATTTCCAATCATAAATTTTGCAATTTCAATATTTCCTACAATGATTAATAGTTTTTTTGCTCTTGTTATTCCTGTATATAGTAAATTTCTTGTAAGAAGCATTGGAGCCGCTGCTGGCAAGCATAGTATTACAACATCAAATTCACTTCCGTTGTGACTTATGTATTGTTAGTGCATATGCATGTTCTATTTGTTCTAAATCGTTGTATTCATACCACACAGTTTTTCCATCATCAAATATAATTTCTATTTGTTTTGCATCATCATCTATGTCTTTAATTTTCCCTATTTCTCCATTAAAAACGCCTGTCCCTGTTTCTTCATCTTTCATCCAATAAATATCATAATTATTTTTTATTTGCATTACTCTGTCATCTATTCTAAATATTCTTTCTCCATAAGTCTTTTCCTTTTTATGTTTTTCACCATTTAGCTCTTTTTGTAATGCTTTATTTAATTCTTTGGTTCCAAGCATTCCTTTTTTTGTTGGTGTTAGGACCTGAATATTTTTAAAGAAATCATAATTGCCATAATTTTTAAGTCTTCCTGAACATAGCGAAATAACCTCTTTTAAAGCCTTTTCTTGTGAGGCTTCGTTTATAAAGAAAAAGTCTTTCTCCTTTTCATCATTCGCTTCTTTTATTAAAAGCTGTTCTCCTTCATTTACCCTGTGAGCATTTATTACTATTTTGCTTTTTGCAGCTTGTCTAAAAATTTCATTTAGCTCAACAGTAGGTATTACATTTGATTCTATTATATCTTTTAAAACATTTCCTGGTCCTACAGATGGTAATTGATTTGCATCTCCTACTAAAACTAATTTTGTTCCTAAATAAATTCCTTTTAAGATATAGTTCATTAAAAAAACATCCACCATTGACATTTCATCTACTATTATCACATCTGCATCAATAGGAGTTATTGGGCACTCTAGTCTATCCATTGTTAAACTTTCTTCTTGCTTTCCTATTTCTAATAATCTATGTATTGTTTTTGCTTCTTCTCCTGTTGTTTCTGTCATTCTTTTAGCTGCTCTACCTGTTGGAGCACATAACACTACTTTTTTGCCCTCTTTTTTATACATATCTATTATGAATTTGATGATTGTAGTCTTCCCTGTTCCTGGTCCACCTGTAATTATGCATACATTATTAGTGTTTACAAGTTTTACAGCTTCTTTTTGTTTGCTAGATAAAATTATATTTGTAGATTTTTCTATTTTTTTAAATTTTGAATCAAAATTTTTAATGTTTTTAATATTGTTTGCTTTTTCTAATGCTACTATTTTTTCAGCAATGTTTTTTTCGCAAGTATAAAATGTGTTTAAAGCTATCCATTCTTGATCCTCTTGTTCCTCAAACATTATGTCTTTTTTAGAATGTAAATTAATAATAGCTTCTTTAATATTTTCTGTGCTTGAGCCGATTAAATTTTTTACGAATTCTATCAAATTTTCTTTTACAACTTCCGTATTGCCATTATTGCTTGCAATGCACAGACTATATTTTATTGCACTTTCTATTCTTTTTGCATCATCTATATTTATTCCTAAATCCATCGCCATTTTGTCTATTTTAGTAAAATCAACACCATAAGTAATATCTAACAAAATATATGGATTTTTCTCTATCTCTTCTATGGCACCTTTGCCTAAAGCCGTATATACTTTTTTGCAATTTTGAGCACTTATTCCGAAATCGTTCTAAGAATCCCACTATTTGCCATAGCTCCCACTTTTCAGAAAATTCTTCGCCAATAATTATTGCTTTTTCTGCTGTAATTCCTTTTATTTGGCTTAGTTTTTCAGGCTCAAATCTTAACACCTCTAAGGTGCTTTCTTTAAACGTATTTACTATTTTTTTAGCAGTTGCTACACCAATTCCTTTTATTATTCCTCCTGCTAAGTATCTTTCTAAAGCTTCTATTGTATCTGGCATTATTTTTTCGAAGGTATCTATTTTAAACTGTCTTCCATAGTCTGTGTGAACTATGAAATTCCCTTGTAATTTTAAGCTATCTCCTTTATTTATAAATGGCAAATAACCAACAGCCGTTGTCAGTTCTTCTTCAGTTTCAAATTCTGCTACTGTATATCCATTTATTTCATTTTGATAAATTATTTCTGTTATCTGCCCTTTTATTTCCACTTCATTTCTCCATTTCGTATTTTACAATAATATTTTTAATATGATTAATATAATTGCCCCAGGTATTCCTAAAATTCCTACAAAAATTGATGTTATGATATTAAGCCCTATTGTGAATCCCCAAATTCCACCAATTAAGTTAATAATAAAAATCAATAACCCACCAAGTACTGTATTTATCAATAATTTCAATATTTTTTTAATTGGAAATAAAAATATTTTTCCAATTATAAGAATAGCTACTGCACACCCTACTATTGTTAATATATTATATATATCCAAATTTCTCACCTCTTCAAATAAAATATATTCCAAGCACTTTATTAATATACTTGAATTTGATACATATTAGTATTACCAATCCATTCATCACACTCGTTTAAGAAAAATGTATCAGTTTGCCCTGCGATATAATCTATTATAATTCTTTTAATATTTGTTTCTCCGTGTGATTTCATTTTTTCTATAAAGTTTAAAAGCTCTTTTTCGGTTTCTTTCTTAAATACACCTTTTTCAGCGATTTTTAAATATTTTTGATATAATTTATTAAATAGCTTTTCTATTTTATCATAATGCAATTCCGCAATAGCTGAATGATAGATATTAGAATAATTCCAGTTTTGTAATTCAATTAAAGCTTCAAATACTTCTTGAGAGAAGTGCAAATATTCTTTATCCATACTATTTTCAATAATATCTTTAATTAGTGTATCTACTATAGTAGCATTGCTTGTTCCAAGCACCTTTTGTACCTTTTTTGGCAAACTACTTCTTTCTATTACTCCAACAGTAATTGCATCTTCAATGTCGCGGCCAATATACGCTATTACATCTGATACTCTTACTACACAGCCTTCTAATGTCATTGGAATAATCTCTTTGCTATAATCTGCTATTTTAAATGCCATTTTTACATCATATTCGAAATCTGATATTGTTTTGTCTTTTTTGTATTCATATTTGTTTTTTAAAATCTCACCATTATGTGAAATTATTCCATCTAATGTTTGCATACTTATATTTAGGTTTTCTATATCTTTTAAAATTCTAACACTTTGAGCATTGTGGCAAAAAAAGCCAATACCTTCTCTTTTACAAATATCATTTAGAATGTCTTCTCCTTTATGTCCAAAGGGAGTATGCCCTATGTCGTGCCCTAATGATATTGCCTCTATTAAATCTTCATTTAATAGCAAGCTTCTACCTATTGTTCTTGCAATTTTTGAAACTAACTGCACATGAAGTGCTCTTTTTGTTATGTGGTCATTTTGTATAAAAGAATATACTTGTGTTTTATCTATATATCTTGCATATCCTGAAGAATGTATTATTCTATCTATATCTCTAAAAAATATTGGTCTTATATCTTCTTTATCTTCTTTTAACCAGATTCCATCTTTTGACTTACATGCAAACCTAGAAAAAGTATTTTCTTTTAATATCATGTTCTCTTTTGCTTTTAGCAATAAATTATTTTCCATATTTATTATCGACCTTTCTTACCAAATTATAATATATATAATACACTTTTTCAATACAAACGAACATATTTTTTGGTTTTATACAAATTTAGACAAGGGGACACCTTTAGACATAGGACGGAGTTTTTGTCTAGCAGTTTTCAGACATTTTTTATATAATTTGCTTGACCTATTTTATATTTAAATGTACAATACGAGTATAATATTTAAGGAGGATTAGTATTGAAAGAAGAAAAAATAGATTTTTATAGTAAAACTAGTTTGAAGTCTTACAATTTAAACGAAAGCATGCGTTATCAATTAAGTATGCTAGATAGTTTAGATGTATTTACTAGAGAGCATAGTGAAAACGTTGCAAATATTACTTGTAGGATTTGTGAATATTTAAAATTAGATAAAGATTTGACTGTATACTGCACACTCTGTGCTTACTTACATGATATTGGGAAACTTTTTATTCCTTCTTCCATTTTGCAAAAACCTGGTGGGCTTACTGATGAAGAATACGAAATTATGAAAACTCACACTACTCTTGGTTACAATATGTGTATGGATGACCCAAAGCTTCGCCCTTACGCAAATGGTGCTAAGTATCACCATGAATCACTAAATGGTACCGGCTATCCAGAAGGTTTAACACGAAAACAAATTCCTGTGGAGGGTCAAATTATTAGGGTCGCAGATGAATTTGATGCAATAGTTAGCAAAAGACAATATAAATCTCATATAGGAATTACAGATACTTTAAAAATTTTGATAGAAGAATCTCAACCTATTCCTAAATCTGTAGCTTTGAAAGCAATGGAGGAAAATACCAGGCTTGGCAAATTAAATGGAAGATATGTTCATGCCTTATGTAAAGTAGTTATTGATGACACTGAGTATGAAATAAGCTGTATACTTAATTATATAAAATTTATAAAATCTCAAATTCAGAGATTAGAAAAAGTAAATGAATATTACATTAAGATGGAAAATACTAAAAATACTAGAAAAAAAGATTATTATAAAGAAGGAATTGAGCAACTTTTAGAAGGTGGCGAAACTATTGGAAACTTTAGATATATTCTAGAAGAATATAGAACTGTATATTTAAAGAAAAAAGAAATGGTTGATTCTCTTTTTAAAGAAGTTAAAGCTATAAAAAAATTAAGGGTATAACCCTTAATTTTTTCTTATCTTCCTTACTATTTCTGTTAATGTTGATACTAAATAATCTATATCTTCTTTAGTATTTTCTTCTCCCATTGTAATTCTTAATGCTCCTTTCGCAGTTTCAGCTGTAAGTCCTATTGCTAAAAGTACATGTGATGGAGCATCTGTTCCAGAACTACATGCAGAACCACTTGATGCAGCTATTCCCTTTGCATCTAAATCTAGCAATAATTCTTCTCCATCCACATATTTAAAAGAAAAATTTGCATTCCCAGGAAGTCTATTTACTCTATCTCCATTTAACTTAACATCTGGTATTTTTTCTTCTACCTGATTGATATAATAATCTCTAAGATACACTAGTTTTTTATTATACCTATCTATATTATTATTTGCTATTTCTATTGCTTTCCCTAGTCCCACGATACCTGGAACATTTTCGGTCCCTGCTCTTTTGTCTTTTTCTTGATGCCCACCATCTTGTAATTTTTTGAAAGGAATTCCTTCTCTTATATATAATGCACCAACACCTTTTGGGCCATAAAATTTATGTGCAGACATAGATAGGCTATCTATATTCATGTTGTTAACATCAATTTTAATATTTCCCATTGCTTGCACTGCATCTGTATGAAAATATATATTGTGTTTTTTTGCAATTTTGCCTATTTCTTTTATTGGCTGAATAGTTCCTATCTCGTTATTCGCAAACATTATAGAAATCAAAATAGTTTTATCCGTAATTGATGCTTCTAAAATTTTTAAGTCTATTAATCCTTTTTTATTAACATCTAAATATGTTACTTTAAAGCCTTCTTGTTCTAACATTTTGCAAGTATTTAATACTGCTGGATGTTCTATTTTACTTGTAATTATATGATTTCCTTTATGTTTATTTTCGAAAGCTATTCCCTTAATTGCAAGATTATCACTTTCACTTCCACAAGAAGTAAAATATATCTCATTTGGCTTAGCATTTATTGCTCTTGCCACTTTTTCTCTTGCTTCTTCAACTGCTCTCCTATTTCGTCTTCCAATACTATAAAGAGAAGATGGATTTCCAAATTCTAAATTAAAATATGGTATCATTTCTTTTAAAACCTCTTCTTTAACTGGTGTTGTAGAAGCATGGTCAAAATATTTTATTTTGTTCATTTTTACAACATTCTCCTTTATATAATATTATGTCTAACTTTTAAAAATGTTTGCTATATTTTTCAAAAAAATAAACACAAGTCATTTCTTGTGCTTATTTTTTTCTTATTTAACTTTTTGCCCATCTTACTAATCTTATATCTTTATATGTATCTAATACAGACATATATTTTTGGTATTCATCCTCCCACAAAATATCAGGGACTTTATCAAATGCATTAAAAATCTTTTCCGCTTCTTGCAAGAATATAATCTGTTCAGTATTACCGAGTTTTTCATATCTTTTGGAAAATCTATATAATTTATCTAACATTTGGTTTGCTTCTATAAAGCTCCAAAAATCTTTTATATTCATACCTGCTAATTTTATTTGTATAACTGCAAAACATATAAGAGTAAATACTATTAAAAATAAAAGGCATATTATAAAAAGTATTCCCATTGTTACACCTCTTTTTTATCTATATACTAAATTATAGCACATTTAACAAATTTTAGCAAATTTTATTGTTCATTGTGTACAATACTATCTTTAAATTTTATGCCTTTTAAGTAATATATATTTAATGATTTCTCATTTATAATGTATATGTCTTCTGAATCCTGTTCTGTACCAAAATTCAAGGTAAGAGGTGCAAGCTTATTTAAATCTATTTGATAAAAATTTCCTGTTTCAGTATTTCCATCTAGAAAATTAATATCAATTGGGGCTCCTTGTATAGGTGCTTCCTCGTATTTACTATAATAAGATATAGCTCTTTCGTGTAAAATATTTATATCTGCACACATTTTCTTATATTTTTCTTCTTTTTTTCCTGTATTTATATTAGTAATTATTGTTGTTGAAAGAATTAATAATATTATTATTGTTACCACTAATGTAGTTAATGTAATACCTTTTTGGCTAATAACTATATTCTTATTTTTAAACAGATTTCTATGTTTCAAACAAATCATCATACGGCTCCTTAATATTTTTATTTAGAATTATTTTATACAATATGGCTATTTTTTTCAATAGCTTTTTAAAAAATATTCTAATAATTGCCTAGATAATTTTTTGCTTTATATTACCTGTTCTAAATGATTTATTTGGTATATTCCTTTTTCTTTATATACTTCAATTACATCTATTCTTACATCTATGTCCATTAGATTTTTTATTATTAGATATGTTTCCGCAGTTCTTAATAGATGTTTTTTTTTTTCTTTTGTTCCCGCTTCTGATGGCAAGCCATATTTTGTACTCGTCCTAGATTTTATTTCTACGAATATTATTTGTTCATCTTTAAATGCTACTATATCAATTTCTCCTCTTTTGCATGCAAAATTTCTATCTAATATTTTATATCCTTTTTCTTTTAAATATTGTGCTGCCACATCTTCTCCTTCTTTTCCAAATTCTTGTTTAAAATACATTCATTTCACCTTTGGCTTATATAGAATTTTCCTTTAAATTTATAAATAAAGTTGTTTAATTCTAGCATTGTTAAGGCATAATTTGCATCTTGTATATTTATTTTTAATTTTTTAACAATCTCGTTTGTAGTATTAATATTTTCTTCTATACATTTATAGATATTAGTATATTCTTCTGGTATTTTATATGTTTTTTCTTCTGCTACCTCCTTGCATTTTATAAATTCAAATTTACTTGTTATATCTTCTAATTTTGTCACAAGATGTGCTCCATTTTTTATTAGCTTATTTGTTCCTTCCCCTGTAATATCATTTAATTCATGTGCTATACAAAACACTTCTTTATTTTGGCTTTTTGCAATACTTGCAGTAATACTTGTGCCACTTTTTTTCTTTGCTTCTACTACTAATACTCCTAATGATAGACCGGCTTACAATTCTATTTCTTTCTATAAATTTTATAGATGATGGTTCTTCATCTTCTTTATATTCACTGACAATTGTTCCATTTTCTTTTATTATCCTTTCAAATAGTTTGACATTTTCTTTCGGAAATATATGTTTAAATCCTCCACCTAATACTGCAATTGTCTTTCCACCTGCTTCTAATGCTCCAATATGAGCTAAAGTATCTATCCCTTTTGCCATTCCACTTACTATAGTAAGTCCACATTTGCTTAATTTATAACTAAAATTTTTAGCAGTATCTGCACCTTTTTCAGAACATATTCTAGAACCTATTACTGCTATACTATTTGTTCTTAGATTATCCACATTACCAATAACATATAATTTTTGTGGTGGATTTGCTATTCGTTTTAAATTATCTGGATATTTTTCTGAATTTACATCTATAATTTCTATATTATAATTCATTTAATTCCCCCAATATTTTTTATCAATTGACCTGTATTGAATTGCCTCTGCAATATGTTTTTGAGAAATATTTTTGCTTTCATCTAAATCTGCAATGGTTCTAGCTACTTTTAGAATTCTCCCATAAGCTCTTGCACTTAAATTTAGCTTTTTAAAAGCATTTTCTAAGATAAGTTTACTTGGCTCATCTAATTTGCAATATTTTTCTATAAGTTTTGGAGTTAATTCTGAATTTGAAAAAATCTTGTTTTCTCTATATCTTATATTTTGTATTTTTCTAGCTTTATTTACTCTTTCTTTTATAGTAGCTGATGTTTCAATTTCTATATCAGAATTCAACTTTTTATATTCTACAGGGCTAACTTCTGTGCAGATATCTATTCTATCTAATAATGGGCCACTAATTTTCCCCATATATTTTTGAATAGATTGCGAAGTACAAGTACAATTTTTACCTTCGACTCCATAATAACCACATGGGCACGGATTCATACTTGCTATAAACATAAAATTTGCAGGATATGTATTTGTAGCATTTGTTCTTGAAATAGTAACTTCTCTATCTTCTAACGGTCCTCTTAATACTTCTAATGTATATTTATTAAATTCTGGCAATTCATCTAAAAATAATACGCCAAAGTGTGCTAAACTAATTTCCCCTGGTTTTGGGATTCTTCCTCCACCTACTAGTGAAGTTGCAGAAACTGTATGATGTGGCGCTCTAAAAGGTCTTGTTGTAATAAGTGGCGCATTTGCAGGAAGCGTTCCTGCAATGCTATGTATTTTAGTAATTTCTAATGCTTCTTCAAAAGTTAAATCTGGCAGTATCGTAGTTAGCCTTCTAGAAAGCATTGTTTTCCCGAGAACCTGGGCTTCCAATAAGTAATAAATTATGCCCACCTGCAGCTGCTATTTCAAAAGCTCTTTTTATACTTTCTTGACCTTTTACCTCTGAAAAATCTACCTTTTCTTTTTTACTATTTTCAAAATATTTGTCAATATCAATATTTATTGGCTGAATTTCTATTTCTTTATTTAAATAATCTATTACTTCTTTTAAATTATCAGCAGGGATAATATTAATTCCTTTTACTACTCCTGCTTCATTTGCATTGTCTTTTGGCAAAATAATCTTTTTTAATCCTAACTTTTTTGCTTCTATACACATTGGAAGCACTCCATTTATTTTGTTTAATTTCCCGTCTAAAGAAAGTTCTCCTAAAAAAGCTGTATTTTCATCTGTTTTATCTATGTATTCAGAAGCTTGTAATATACCTATTGCAATAGGTAGGTCAAAACTTGAACCTTCTTTTTTTGTATCTGCTGGCGCCAGGTTTACTATTATTCTTTTACTTTGGAAATCTAGTCCAGAATTTTTAATAGCAGTTTTTACTCTTTCTTTTGCCTCTTTAACACTAACATCTGGAAGTCCTACAATCTCCCAGAAAGGTAGACCTCCAGAAACATCTACTTGAACATCAATAAGATACCCATCAAGTCCATGAAGTGCTATACTTTTTATTATGGATAACATTTTTCCTCCTATTAAATTTTTAAATAATCTTTGGATTTTACTTTGAAATAAAATGAATAAGGCTTTTTGATATAACCTTGAATTTATATTATTATTTATATATTATTTTTTTACAAAAATCAAGAAGAATCGTTCGACATTTTTCGACTTTTTTATTTAACTAAAAACATACTATTTTTTCATATTCATAGAAAGAAGCACCTAACAGGTGCTTCTTTCCATGAAATTAACAATCCTTCAATCCTTTTTTAATCGTTTCCATTTTTTTAAGAATTTCTAAGTGTTTTTCTCTCCATATTGGAGATACTTTAAGATATCCACTTTCTATTTTTTGTGAGTTTGAACTCACTGCATTGTAAAAATGGTAGTCGCACGTACCTGAATTGTAGTTGCGCAAACATTCTGTATCAGCAGACATATAGTCTGCTCCCTTGACAAGTCTGAAGTACCCTTCATTTTGGGGTTCTTCAAACATAACAGCCTTAATAGCCTTCACCATATAATCAGGAAAGATATCGTAGATGTTCTTTTTTATCATCTCTGCTTCATACCTTTCCGAAGCCTCTCTAAGGCCTCTGACCAGTTCCTTATATGGAGAAGGTATGTCGGTCGTCCATGTCTCCGCTATATCATGAAATAGGCCCATAAAGAACATCTTTGCGGCAAGTTCTTCATCTTTTGGATTTTCCTCCAAAGTCATTGTATATGCAATGACTCCAGTATCAAACAGATGTCCTAAAACAGAGCACTCAACTGCTCTGCTATAAAGCATCCACCTTGACTGATTTCTAAGATATGCAATTTCCTGCCACAGTTTAAATTCTGGGGATTCTAAATTGGAAAACCTATCATATCCGTAAAGATATGTAAACTGATGGATCTTGTCTATTTTGTTTTTAATCTCCATCATAAAGAGATCTTCCCTGTTAGTCTGGTTCTTCAAAGACAAGAGCTCTATATAGCTCGCAAGTTCACTTGCGAAGCTATATATTTGAGCTTCGATTCCTGTTTTTACATTTTTAAACAGGAAATCTGCAAACTCCTTGTCGATACCGCATACATAATCTGCTGTTGCTCTATAAAAATCATTTTTCTCAATGTCAATTTCTGGATGCTTACAGATCCATTCTTCTAAAGAACGCGGAATGTTTGCTGCAAGGCTCCTCTTGAAAGCTTTTCTCAAAGCAATCTTTGGGAACTCCCTCAAATCAATAGCTATGCCATGGTGCCGTTGCTCCTCGGCAATCATATAACAAATAACATTTTCCAATGCTAATTTGTTTAATTGGTTATAGCGTCTGTCACCAGTAAAACTGGGCCACCGTGTAAGATTGTTTAAACGCTCAAAGAGCTCCACAATCTCATTTACCACTTCTTTTGTCATGATGCATTTTGTTAACTTCATGTTTAATTTCCTCCAAAAAAATTTTTTTTGTTATTTGGTTTCCTATATAATGTCGCACAGAGGAAACTGCTTCTATGCATAATTAATTGTACCACATTTTTCCTTATTTTTCAACACTTGTAAAGCTTTATCTAAAAATTGTTGTTTAATGTATATTCTAAAGCTTCTTCTTCTCCTCTTAAGACTCTTAATGCGCCATTTGCAAGTGCTTCCATTTCTTCTTCTCCAGGCATTACTACTATTTCCCCTAAGAATGAAATATATCCTTCTAATGTTTTTACTAAATATTTGTCATTAGCAATTCCACCTGTTAAAATAATTGCGTCAATTTGTCCTCTTAAAGGTATGCTATATGCACCCACAGCTTTTGCAACTTGATAAATCATTGCGTCATATACAAGCTTTGCAAATTTATCTCCATTGTTAATCATTTCTTGAACTTCTCTTGCATCACTTGTGCCTAAAAGCGAAACTAGTCCCCCTTCTTTAGTAATTAAATCTCTCATTTCTTTTTCAGTATATTTTCCAGAATAGCACATCTCTACTAGACTTATTGCTGGAATACTGCCACTTCTTGTTGGTGCAAAAGGTCCATCTCCATTTAATGCATTATTTACATCTACAACTCTTCCTTTCCTATGTGCTCCTACTGAAATTCCTCCACCTAAATGAACAACTATTAAATTTAAATCTTGGTATTTCCTATTTATACTTTTTGCATATTTATATGCAACTTCTTTTTGATTTAATGCGTGAAATGTACTTTCATTGTATACTCCTTTAATTCCTGTAATTCTTGTGATTTCATCCTTTTCATCTACACTTACAGGGTTTACTACAAACGCTTTTTTATTATTTACTTTTGCAAGATTATGAGCAATTTGTGCACCTAAAGTTGAAGCATGTTTCATTGTATATCCTATTGTTGCATGCTCTAATAACAATTCATTTATATTATATGTACCGCCTTTTACAGGTAATAATCCTCCGCCTCTTCCAGAAAAAGCATCGATAGTATCTAATGCTATATCATGTTTTGCTAAGGCTTCCATTATCATTTCTGTTCTATATGGTAATTGGTCTGATGTTTCTTTAAACTTAGCTAATTGTTCTGCTTCGTGTGTTAAATTTTCTTTAAAAATTAGTTCCTCATTATCAAAAAGTGCAATTTTTGTTGATGTTGAACCTGGATTGATTGTTAATACTCTGTATTTTTTCAATTTTAATCACATTCCTTCCCATGCTATAAATTCGGTTGAAAAAATATTTTTCCAACCTTACACCTCTTTTTTTGTCTAGAATTATATCACACAAATTTGTAAAAAACAATTTCTATTTAAATCCTTCGCCAAAAACTTCTCTTGCATTTGTTATTATTATAAATGCCTTTGGATCTATTTCATTTACTAGTTTTCTTATTTCTCTTATTTCTTGTCTTGACGCTACTGAAAGAAGAATTGTCCTTTCTTGTTTTTTATACATACCAACTGCTTTTATTGCAGTTGTTCCTCTTCTTATTTTACTGTTTATTTCAAAAGATATCTCTTCATATTTAGGAGATATTATTAATAGCATTTTTGCAAAATTAATACCTTCGAAAAATATATCAAGCATTTTTCCAGATAAAAATATTGTAATTGCAGAATACAAACCGATTTCAATATCTTTAAATACTATTACATTAGTAAATACTATTATAATGTCTATTATAACTATGATATTAGATATTTTTAAGTCCTTTTTATATCTGCTTATTATATTTGCCAGTAACTCTGAACCACCTGTTGAACCATTTGCTTTTAAAGTTATTGCTGTTCCAATTCCAGATATTATTCCTCCATAAATGCACGCTAAAAACCTATCAGATGTAGGTACAGTTAATCTTTCAAACAAATTTAAAAATACAGATAATAAAACTGTTCCTATTACTGCATTATAAAAAAAACTTCTTCCAATTTTTATATATGCCATAATAAAAATTGGTATATTGAGTGCAAAAACCGCAGTTCCAATAGGAATTTTAAATAAATAATAGAAAATAGTACCTAACCCAGAAAATCCACCTGTTGATATTTTATTTGGTAGCAAAAATAAACAAGTAGCTATTGCAATAATTGCTGTTCCTACTATTAATTCTGCCATTTCCTTTATTTTCTTCTTAAAAAATATTATATTCCTTTTTGTTTTAAAATGCATAAAAAACACCTATATATATTATAGGCATTTTTTTGTTATTTATTTATTTCAAGCATATCTTCATAAGTTTTTAAAATTTTTAATTTGAAATTTCCTCGCTTTATTTTATCATTTTGCTTAATTTTTAGTTTTAAGTCGTATGTATCTTTAAGCTTTCCCAAATTTTCTCTTTTATGTCCTACTACACTATTTATGTCTTCTGGATTTACTTCTAGCTCTGCCTCCATTACTTTGGTGTTAAAATTTTTTACTTCTTTTAAAATTTTATCATACCAAATGCTGTCTTCCACTAATTGTCCAAATGCATCATGGTATGGACCTGCTACGACCTCACTATGTAAGTTCTCTGGTTTTGTAATTATATCAGTGTTTTGAAGCCCTATTCTAATTACTTTAATTTTTTTCTTTGCAAAAAAGTAGCATAATTCTTTACTTGTCTCAACAGCTTGTAGTAATGAAATTGGTTGATATACACCTTTCTTAAAATCTTTTTCTAATTCTGTATTTTTAATTACTAAAACAGGATATATTCTAACTATTTTTGGTTTTAATTTTGCCAAGTCTTTTGCTGTTTTTAATTCATCTAACCTTGTGCTCTCAGGTAGTCCCACCATCATTTGATGTCCTAATGTAAAACCATATCTTCTAATTAATTTTGATGCTCTTTTTACATCTTCAAAAGTATGTCCTCTTTTACACTTTTTTAAAATATAGTCATTCGTCGATTGAACACCTAGTTCAATTACTTTTACTCCGTATTTTTTTAATAAAGATAATCTTTCTTTATCTATATAATCTGGTCTTGTTGAAACCCTTATGCCTGATACTTTCCCATTTTTTATATATTCATAGGCTGTTTTAAGAAGATCTTCTTGTAATGACATATCTATCCCAGTAAAGCTACCTCCAAAAAAGGCAATTTCCTTTTCAATATCATCATTTTTAAAGCTCTTTAAAAATTTTTCTATTTGCTCTTTTACTTCTTCTATTGTTATGTTTTTCATTTGACCACTTATGCTTCTTTGATTACAAAAAGTACATTCATTCGGACACCCTAAATGTGGCACAAATATTGGTATTATATATCGTTCTGACATTTATTTTTCTCTCCTATTTTTATTTTAAAACTTCTAATGCTTTTTTTGCAGCTTCCATTTCAGAAGCTTTTTTAGAATAGCCTGTTCCTTGTGCAAGAACTTTGCCATCACATTTTACCTCTGATACAAAAGTTTTTCTATGGCTTGGACCACTTTCTTCTATTAAAACATACTCTATTTTAACTGTTCCATGAACTTGTAATTTTTCTTGAAGAACTGTCTTATAATCTTTCATTCCTACATTTTTAGTTGAAAAATCAATTGCCTCTCTTAAATTGTCAATTATAAATTTTTCTGCATGTTCTAAATCAGAATCTAAGTAAATTGCAGCAATTACAGCTTCTACACTATCTGCTAATATTGCGGTTTTGTTTCTTCCATCGCTTCCTTGCTCTCCTTTTCCTAGGTATAGATAATTATTAAAACCATGCTTTGATGCAATTTTATATAAACTCTCTTCACATACTACGCTTGACCTTACTTTTGTCATTTCTCCTTCTCTTAAATTTATATAATGATTGTATAAGAATTTACTTGTTATAAACTCTAATATACTATCTCCTAAAAATTCTAGTTTTTCATTGCTTTCCTGTTTGTGTTCATGTGCATAAGATATATGTTTTAATGCAGTTTTTAACAATTCTTTATTTTTAAATTCATATCCAATTTCTTTTTCAAAATCTTTTAAATCCATTATTAATCACTTCCCTTGAAAATGTTTTTTATCTCCTCAAAAATTTTATCTTCTGCATTATCTATTGCAATTTCTGCTCCGTTCTTACCCATTTGTTCTAGCTCTTTTCTATCTATAATAAGCTGTTCTATTGTTTCTTCCAATTTATCACAGCTTAAGTCTTCTTCTAATATTACTCTTGCTGCATTTAATTTTTCTAGTACTCTTGCATTATCTTCTTGCCTATTTGCATTTCTACTTGGAAGTGGTATAAATATTGCTGGTTTTTCCATTATTGATAATTCTGTTATTGTCATTGCCCCGCTTCTTGCAATTATTAAATCTGAAATAGCCATCATTTCTTGCATATTATATATGTATGGAATAATCTTTGCATTTTTTACATTGTTGATATCAATATTTTCTTTTAATAGTTCAGATTTTATTATTTCATATTGATTTTTACCTGGAGCCCATATAATCTGATAGTTTTTATTTAATTTGTTTTTTATTATTTGTAAAACAATATCATTTATTGCTTTAGCTCCTTGGCTACCACCAAAAATTAGAACTATTGGTAAATCATTTGTTATTCCTAAATCTTTTTTTACTTTATCTTTATCAATTCTAGTATTGCTAATTTTTGTAGGAGTACCTGTAAGTACTACTCTTTTTGCTTTTGTAAGTTTTTCTTTTGCTTCTTTAAATCCAACCATTATAGTAGTAGTTCTTTTTGCAAGCATTCTTACGGCTAATCCTGGATAAGCATTGCTTTCATGTAGCATTGTTGGTATATTTTGTTTTACTGCTGCAGTTAAAACTGCCCCACAGATGTATCCACCTGTTCCTATAACTAAATCTGGTTTTTCTTCTTTTATTATTTCTTTTGCTTCTGAAAATCCTTTTATAGTTTTTAGAAAATTCTTTATGTTTGTAATATTTATTCTTTTTTGTATTCCATAAGCTTCTATTGTTTTTAATTCATAGCCTGCTCTTGGGACTAAATCATTTTCTAGTCCTCTAATTGTACCAATAAATATTATTTTTGAATTTGGGATTTCTTTCTTTATTTTATTTGCTATTGCTATTCCTGGATTAATATGACCTGCCGTTCCGGCAGCTGCAATTATTACCTTCATTTTTAATTCATTCCCTCCTAATGTATAAACTTTGTTGAAAAAGAAAAGTGCTACATTCCCTAAGAAACTAGCATATCTATAAAAATCATTATCTAGAAACCTTTCCTTTTACAATTATAATTTTTCTGATTGTCTAGAAATATTAAGCAAAATTCCCACTGCTGCAAGTAGTATTATAAGCGATGTCCCACCATAGCTAAAAAATGGTAAAGATATTCCTGTAACAGGCATAGAAGCAGTAACAACTGCTATGTTAATTATAGCTTGAAATCCTATTAAAGAAGTTATTCCCGTTGCAAGTAAACTTCCAAACATGTCTGGAGCCTTCATTGCAATAATTATCCCTCTCCAAATAAATATTGCAAATAATATTATAACAGCTACGCAGCCAATAAATCCTAATTCTTCTGCTAATACTGAAAATATAAAGTCATTATGTGGTTCTGATATGTAAAAATATTTTTGTCTGCTGTTTCCGTAAACCCACTCCAAATAGTCCTCCTGAACCTATTGCATATAAACTATTTACTATCTGCCAACCTGATCCTTGCACATCCTTCCATGGATCCATAAAAGATACTAATCTTTCTAATCTAAAACTTCCTTTGCCAAAAACTTTTGCCATTATATACATCCCAACTGCTGCAACAGTTGCACCAGCTGTTCCAAATGTAGCAAAATACAAAATCCTACATCCTGCAACAATCATCATAACTGACATTACTAATACAATAATTAATGTTGCACTAAGATGTGATTGAATTATTAGTATTATAGATAATGGAATTAGCAATAATATTATTAAAGCAAAAAAGCCCTTCCACAAACTTTTTAAATTTTTCTTATTTACTGTTAAATAATTTGCACAAAATATTATTAGCCCTAATTTTGCAATTTCTGAAGGCTGGAGCGAACCAAAAATTGGAATCTTTATCCACCTATTCGCACCATTTGCTGGTTTGCTTAATCCCGGTACTAAAACTAAGAGTAAAAGTATTGTAGAAAATATATACAATAGATTTGCCCATTTCGCATATTTTTTATAATCAATTTTTGAAATTATAAGCATTAAAATTATTCCAATAATTGCAGCAATTAATTGTCTTTCTACAAAGTGATAACTGTTTCCATATTGTGATAATGATGATGGTGAACTTGCAGATAGTACCATAGTTATTCCCAGTGCTAATAACAATAAAACTATTATAAATAATATAAAATCAAACGATTTATTTATTTCTTTGTTCTTTTCTTTCGCTCCCATTTTTATCGAATTCCTTTCTAAGGATAATTTATATTCTGTTGGGAAATGATTAGATTCTCCCAACTTTCATCTTCTCTATAAAATTGAATATAATCCAATAATGCAAAACATAAATGTTACAATACAAAAAACTGAAACCACTTTATTTTCTTTCCATCCAGATAATTCAAAATGATGGTGTATTGGTGCCATTTTAAATAATCTTTTGCCTTTTGTCATCTTAAAATATGCCACTTGTAAAACTACAGATATTGTTTCTAAAACCGGAACAGCTGCTATTATCAAAAGTAATAGTGGCATTTTTAAATATAATGCCATTGCTGAAATCGTGCCACCCAAAAGTAGTGATCCAGTATCTCCCATAAATACCTTAGCAGTATTTAAGTTGAATATTAAAAATCCCAAACATGCTCCTACTATTATACTTCCAAATACAACTATTTCTTTTACATCTAAAATAATTGCAATAACCGTTAAGGTTGTAGTAATAATTGCAGCAACACTTGTACTTAAGCCATCTATTCCATCTGTTAAATTAACTGCATTGGTAGTTGCAAGCATAACTAAAATTGAAAAAGGAATATACATTATACTTGGAATTAAAACATATTGTTTAAGAAATGGGATATATGTTTCTGTTCCTAAATTTATTCCTTTTAAAAGATATAATGTATATACAACTGAAATGATAAGTAAACCTAACATTTTATAAGATGGTTTTAATCCTTTTGTGTTTTTTAGAACTAATTTTTTAAAATCATCTATAAATCCAATTAATCCAAATCCTATTGTTATAAATAAAAGTGGCAAAATGTTTTTACCTATTTCAGGTTCTTTTACAGAATAATATAAATATCCTCCAATGGTTCCTATAATAATTCCCATTGCAATTATTATACCACCCATTGTTGGTGTTCCTTTTTTACTATAATGTGACTCTGGTCCTTCTTCTCTTTCTATTTGCCCAATTTTTAATTTTCTTAATATTGGAATAATAAATATTGATAAAATTACTGTTGCTATAAAAGATACAAAAAGTATTCTTGTTTGAAAATACAAGCTAAAATTCCCCCCTCCAATATTTCATACGTTTATGCATATTTTTGTACTATTTTTCTTTCATCAAATGGATATTTTTTACCATTAATTTCCTCATAGTTTTCGTGTCCTTTACCACTTAAAACAATCATATCATTTTTGTTTGCTATAGATATTGCATATTTTATAGCTTCTTCTCTATCTACTATTACTTTATATTGTGTTTTTGTATGTTTTATTCCTTCTTCTATTTGTTTTACAATATCTTCTGGATTTTCTGTTCTGACATTATCTGAAGTAATTATAGTATATGCCGCATTCTTTCCTGATATTTCCCCCATTATTGGTCTTTTTTTAGTGTCTCTATCTCCTCCACAACCAAAAACGGAAATTACCCTTCCTCTTGTATATGCTTTTACAGCTTTTAATACACTCTCTAAGCTTGCTGGTGAATGTGCATAATCTATCATTATGTTTAATCCCTTTTTATTTGGTACCATTTCCATTCTTCCAGGTACTGCTATTTGTTCTAAAGCTTCTCTTGTTTGATCAATTGTAACTCCAAAATTATTCACTACGCAAAATGCTGCTAATGCATTATATACAGTAAATCTACTTGGTATGCCTACTTTTATCCTTTCATTTTTTCCGTTTATTTTTGCTCTAAAATCTACTGAAGTATTTCTTATTGTAACATCTTTAGCAAGCATGTCTGCCATATTATCTATTCCAAAAGTACTAATATCTTTATCTTTTAACATTGTTTTAATTTTTGCTACATTATAGTCATCTGCATTTATATAGCTCTTTTTAGCATTTTTTATTAATTCTAACTTACAATTAAAATAATCCTCCATATTTGGATGTTCATTTGGACTTATATGGTCTTCTGTAAAATTTGTGAATATTGCCATATCAAAATCTATTCCGTATACTCTATTTAATTTTAAGCTTTGTGATGAAACTTCCATAACTGCAATTTCAACATTTTGCTCTACCATTTTTGAAAACATTTCTTGTAGTTCTAAGCTCTCCGGTGTTGTTCTGCTGTGGTTGTCTCCTATTTTTTCATTTCCTATATAATTTGCTATTGTTCCTATTAATCCTACTTTATGTCCTGCTTTTTCTAGGATTTCTTTTATCATATATGTAGTTGTCGTTTTTCCTTTTGTACCTGTAACCCCAATTGTTTTTAATTTTCTTGTAGGATTTCCGAAAAAGTTTGCTGACATTTTTGCTAAAGCGATTCTTGTATCTGGTGCAACAACAATTACTGTGTCTTCATTAAAATCAGATTTTTTTATTTTTTCTCCATCTTGAACAACTACTGCTTTTACTCCTTTTTGAACTGCTTGTGCAATATAGTCATGCCCATTTACATTAAATCCTTTTATTGCAACAAAAACTCCATCTTCTTTTACTTTTCTTGAATCATATGCTATTGATGTAATTTCTTCATCTAAATTTCCTTTTGCCTTTAATTCTTCTAAGCCATTTAAAATTGTTCTTAATTTCAAATTAAAACAACTCCTTATTTCTTTATTTCAATTTATTATATAATTAATTTCCTATTTTGTATAGTTTTTTAAAAAAATTTAATAATTTTTTTAGATACATTAGATCTTTAGTTAATGTAGTACAAAAATACAAATGGACACCTTCAGACATGGGGACTTAAGTTTTTGTCTAGCGATTTTCAGACATTATTCACTATTTATAGCTTACACTTTAGATAAAAGCATACTACTTAGCTTTTTTAGTGAATAATAAATAGTTATATAAACCAAACAAATAAAATGGTGACTTCTAAAGTCACCATTTTATTGCTATTTATATTTCTTTAAACATATCTTTTCCCGCACCACATAATGGACAAACCCAATCTTCTGGTAAATCTTCAAATTTGATTTCTTCAACGTCATCATCATATATATATCCACACAAACTACATTTATATTGCATTTTTATACCTCCTAACAAAATATTTCATTTATAATATATCACAAATTTTAATCCATTTTCAATATCTAATACAAAATTACTTTAGTTTCTTTTTCCACTTGTATTCCCTTCTTAGGAATTTGATCTTTTACTATGCTATCATCAGCCAAATCTTCTTCTAAAATTGTTTGTAAATTTGATTCTTTTAAAATCTTCTTAGCCTCTTTAACACTTAAGCCTGTCACTTCTGGAACTGATACATATTCTTTTTCTTCTTCTTGTTTTTTTATTTCTAAATATGGTAATACTTCTGCGAGAACTTCACCTGCAAGTGGTGCTGCAACAACACCCCCTTGGTGTCCTCCTACTCCTGTTGGGTTGTATAATATAACAATCATTACAATTTCCGGGTCGTTAATATCTGCTACTGCCACAAAAGATGTAACATACTTTCCTGTATTTACTCCATCTTCTGATGTCCCAGTTTTTCCGCCTATTGCATATCCTGCTACTTGTGCATTTTTCCCTGTCCCTTCTTCAACAACAGATTCCATCATACTTAATACTTTTTTTGCATTCTCTTCTGAAATTACCTGTTCTCCTTCTTCTATTAGTATTTCTTTTACTTCTTTTGTTTTACCATCTACTGTTGCTTTTACAATTCTAGGATTTACCTCTTTACCATTGTTTGCAATTGTTCCTACTAGTTTTATCATTTGAATTGGCGTAATTTCAAATCTTTGACCAAATGATATTGTAGCAAGTTCTACGGGTCCTATTTTTTCTTTTTTCAAGAAAATACTTCCAGCTTCTCCTGGTAAGTCTATCCCTGTTTTTTTTAATAATCCAAATTTTTCAAGATATTCATAGTATTTATCTACTCCTATTTTTTGCCCTAATCCAATAAACACAGGATTACACGAATTCATCAAAGCTTCTCTTAAACTTTGAGATCCATGTGGTCTATAATACCTCCAGCATCTAATTTTCGTACCTGCAATATTAATAGAACCTGAACAGCAAAACTCACCACTTCTATCAGTATCAGTAATTCCTTCTTCTAGTGCTGCAGACGCTGTAAGAAGCTTAAAAGTAGACCCCGGCTCATATGTATCTGATATTGCTTTATTTCTCCACATTTTTTGAAGGCTTTCTGTTTTTTCTTTTGATGATAATTCTTGCCATACTGCTTTTAAATTTTCATCATTTATAGTATATGGATTGTTCAAATCATAATTTGGGTAATTTGCCATTGCCAAAATATCTCCGTTTTTAGGATTCATTATTATAATATTTCCACCATCTGTACAAACGTTATCTATACACATTTGCATAAGATATTTTTCAGCAATTGATTGAATTGTCATATCTATAGTTAATATGATGTCATCTCCATCTATTGCTGCAACATAGTCTTCGCCTTCATTCTGCAAGCTTCCCCCTGTTGCACTTCTTAATTTTAATATTTTCCCAGGTGTTCCTTTTAATATATCATCATATGCACTTTCTAGGCCTTCTAATCCTTGGTTATCACTTCCTGTAAAACCAATAATATTAGAAGCAAGCGTACTATATGGATAATATCTTTTTGTATCTTCATCAATATTTATTCCTTCTGTTATATCGTTTTCTTCCATCCAAACTCTTAGTTTATCTGTTAAATCTTTATCTACTTTTTTTACAATTGTTTCTATTGAGCTGTTTTTAGAAACCTTTTTTAAAACCTCTTCATAATCTAATGAAAATATATCGCTAATTACTCGTGCACATTTTTCTTTTTGCTCTTTAGGTATATTTGTAGGATTTACTGATATCGTTTCTGTGCTAGCACTAACAGCAAATGCTATTTTACCACTACAATCGAAAATAGTTCCTCTTTTAGGGTTAATTTTTCTATTCAAAGTTTGCCTTGCATACGCCATTGATTGTAATTCTGAACCTTCTACTAACTGTAAATATCCAATTCTTATAATTAACAATGTACAAATTGTTAATATTATATAAAACATATTTCTTATACGCTTTTTTCTGCTAATATTAGTTGTTGACATCTTTTGATACCTTCCTTATATAAAAAAATTGTTAATATAAATATATTAACAATCATTTTTTATTATTCATTGAACAAAAAGTCCGTCCCTTTGTTCAGAAAAAGAACGCTATATTTACATTTGGTAGAACAAGCCTTCAAGCCTGACTATGGACAAAATAACAACTCACAAACCATAATAGTTCGTGAGTTGTTTTCAAATGGAGCAGGTAGTGGGAATCGAACCCACGTCATCAGCTTGGAAGGCTGAGGTTCTACCATTGAACTACACCTGCATTACTTGCTACAGTTTTATATTATAGAGGTTTTTTTTAGGTTTGTCAATATTTTTTTAAAAATTTTTTCTTTTTTTATTTACAAATATATTTATCTAATATAAAATAATGGTGCAGGTGAGTATATGTATAAATTTATTTCGCATAGCGAAGATGAAACTAAACAATTTGCATATAAACTTGCTTCTAGACTTAATATTGGCGATATTATATTGCTAGTAGGAGATTTAGGAGCTGGTAAGACTAAATTTACTGAAGGGCTCCTATCTTTTTGGAACTTACAAGATGAAATTTCTAGCCCTACTTTTACTATTGTAAATGAATATAATACTCAAAATATAAACATATATCATTTTGATGTATATAGATTATCAGATGTTGATGAATTTTTTGCAATCGGTGGTCTAGAATATTTTGAAAATGGCATTTCTATAATAGAATGGGGAGATATTATCGAGGATATTATTCCAAAAGATTTTATTAAAATTACTATTTTGAAAGATGAAAATAATCTTAATTTAAGAACTTTTGATATTAGTCCTAATTCTACTCGCTTAGAAAATGTTATTAAGGAGTTATTTTAATGAAAATTTTAGCAATTTCTACTTCCAGCAAAGTTTGCTCTGTTGCCTTACTAGATAATGATGTTTGTATAAAAGAATTAAATATTATAGATGAAAAAACTCATTCAGAAAATCTGCTTCCACTTATAGATAAATTACTTAAGGAAACAAATGTGGATATATCTGATATAGAGTTAATTGCTTGTGATAATGGTCCTCGGTTCTTTTACAGGTATTAGAATTCGGTATATCACTTGTTAAAGGTATTGCTGAAGCTCTAAATATCCCAGTTGTTTCTATTACCTCATTAGAATCCCTTTCTCTTAATGTTAAAAGCAATTTCGATTACATTTGTTCATTAATAGATGCAAGGAACAATCAAGTTTATGCTGGTGTTTTTGATAAGTCACATTTTTTACAAGGTAATTATTTAGCAGATGATTTTAACACTATTTTAGATTCCTTGAAAATATATCCAAATATAGTTTTTGTAGGTGATGGTGCCGAGCTTCATAAAGAAACTATTTCAAATATTGCTTTAGATAACCTTATTCATGCTAAAAATGTTGGTATTCTAGCATACAATAAATATATTAATGGTAAAATAGAATCTGCAGACTCTATTTTACCTCTTTACCTTAGAAAATCTCAAGCCGAAAGGATGAAACCTTCTAATGAATGATGTTTTAATTCAAAAAATGCAGTTGGAGGATTTAGATAAAATAACTTCTAATTTGCAAACTGATTTTGATGACTTTTGGAATATTAATATTTTAAAAAGTGAATTAGAAAATGAACATTCTATATTCTTTCTAATAAAAAAGGAAACTGAAATTGTTGGTTTTGCAGGGCTTTGGGAATCAGTAGACGATATTCATTTAACAAATATTGTAATAAAAAAAGCCTATAGAGGCAAACGGTTATAGCAAAATTTTATTAGAACATCTAATAAATACTGCAAAATCTTATAATAAAGATTCGTTAACATTAGAGGTTAATGAAAATAATTATATTGCAAAAGAATTATATTTAAAATACGGTTTTAAAATCCTTGGTACAAGGAAAAAATATTATAATAATAAGGATAATGCACTTATTATGACATTATTCTTTAGGGAGGAAACAAATGAAGAAAAATGAATTACAATACAAAGATTTAAAAAATATATGTAATCCTGACATATTTGATTTTGAAACAACTTCAGAGGTTGATAATTTAGAATCTGTTTATGGTCAAGATCGCCGGAATAAACGCAATCGAATTTGGATTAAATATCAATACCAAAGGCTATAACCTATATTTGGAAGGTCCCGCTGGCGTTGGCAAAACAATGTATACCAAAAGACGCGTATCAGAATTCGCATCTACCAAAAAGGTACCCGATGACTGGTGTTATATATATAACTTTGATAATCCAAATGAACCTGTTGCAGTTTCACTTCCTGCTGGTACGGGTAAAGATTTCAAAGAAGCAATGGACTCTTTTATTGATGATATAAAAAAATATCTACAAAGAACCTTCACAAATGAAGATTTTGAAAAAGAAAAGAATCTTATAAAACAAAGCTTTGAGCAGAAAAGAACAAAACTTTTAGATTCTTTAAATAAAGAATCACTAAAATATGGATTTCAAGTAAAAACAGCTCCAAACGGAATATATATGATGCCTGTAATTGATGGTAAAACCATTGAAGAAGATGAGTTTGAAAAATTAGATGAAGATGTAAAAAAAGATTTTGAAGAAAAATCTAATGTTGTTCAAGATCAAATTATTTCAGCAATTACACAAATCAAATCAATTGAAAAAGAATCTGATAAAAAGGTTGAAGAATGGCAATCTAATATTGCACTTCTAACCATAAATGCTCATATTAATCCATTACGAACATTATATAAAAAGAATAAAAAAATTGTAAAATTTTTAGATGATATAAAAAAAGATGTATTAAAAAATTTAAATTGCTTTATCCACGAAGTAAGTACTCCATCAAATAATCCAAATATTAAACCAGAAACTGAAAAGCCTTGGCTTAACTATAGAGTAAATCTTTTTGTGGACAATAGTAAGTTAGAAGGTGCTCCAGTAATTATGGATTCTAACTATTTATACCATAATTTATTTGGAAAACTTGAATATGAAAATCAATATGGAACACTAAAAACTGATTATACAATGATTAAACCTGGGTTGTTACATCAAGCAAATGGTGGTTATATCATTTTACAAGCAAAAGATCTTTTAGACAATCCTATTTCTTATGATGCTCTTAAAAAAGCTTTATTAGTAAAAGAAATAAGTATTGAGAATAACACTGAACAGCGTTCATATATGGTTATGATTTCTTTAAAACCAGAACCTATCCCTCTAAATGTAAAAGTTTTATTGCTTGGAGATGCCAATATTTACCACACTTTACTTGCAATAGACCCTGATTTTAAAAAACTATTTAAAATAAAAGCAGAATTTGAAGAATCTGCTCCTAGAAATATTGATAATATCAAAAAGCTTTCACAATTCATCCATGGATATTGTGAAAAAGAAGAATGTTTACCTTTAGATAGAACTGCTATGGCAAAGGTTGTAGAATTTGCTTCATATCTTGCTGGAGACAAAGAAAAACTTTCAACACATTTTAGTGAAATTGGTGAAATTGTTTCAGAAGCCTCTACTTGGGCAAAACTTTCAAAGAAAAAAGTTATAACAGATAATTTTATTAATATGGCTCTATCTCAAAGGACAGAAAGAGTTAAACAATATGATGAAAAATATTCTGAAATGATTAAAGATAACACTTTACTTATTGAAACTGAAGGTAGTGAAGTTGGTGTTATTAACGGATTAACCGTTATGACTATTGGAGATTATACTTTTGGAAAACCAGCAAAAATTACTGCAAATACTTATATGGGTAAAACCGGCATTGTAAATATTGAAAGAGAAGTTGAATTGTCTGGTTCTACTCACTCAAAAGGTGTTCTAATCTTAGCAGGATATTTAGGTGAAAAATTTGCACAGGAAGTACCTTTATCATTAACTGCAAGTATTTGTTTTGAACAACTTTATGGTGGTGTTGATGGAGATAGTGCTTCTAGTACAGAAGCTTATGCTATACTTTCTAGCTTGTCAGGAATACCTATCAAGCAATCTATCGCAGTCACAGGTTCTGTCAATCAAAAAGGATTAATCCAACCTATTGGTGGAGTTAATGAGAAAATAGAAGGATTCTACCATATCTGTAAATTACGTGGTCTGAATGATGAACAAGGTGTAATAATTCCTATTCAAAATATAAGGAATTTGCATTTATCAGAAGAAATAATTGAAGCCGTAAAGTGCGGAAAATTCCATATATATGCGGTTTCAACAATAGATGAGGGAATTGAAATTTTAACTGGTGTACCTGCTGGCAAGAAAAATGAACAAGGACATTTCCCTGCTGGAACAATTAACTATTTAGCACAAGAAAAATTAAATAAATATTATAAAAATAGCATTAAAAGTCAGTAGATAATGCTTTGTATAGATATACCCGCTCCACTGGAATGGAGCGGGTTTTTATACAATACCATAAAATGTACAAGGTATTTGCTATACAATAATTTTTATAGTATAATTTATTATATGAAAAATTTAGTTGTTGAAAAAAAATATAATAATTATAATTTAATCGATTACCTTCAAGCAAATTTTGATGGTCTAACAAAATCCACTATTTTCAAGGCTCTTAGGAATAAAGACATCATCATTAATAATGTTAGAATTCGCGAAAATGTTAAAGTGTTTAATGATGACGAAGTAACTATCTATATTACTGATAAATATCTTTATAAACAAATAGAGTTTCAAAAAGTATATGAAGATGAAAATATTCTTATTGTATCAAAGCCAATTGATATTGAAGTAGTTTCAGAAGACAAAGGAAAAACTACCTTAGCAACAATTCTATCACAAGAATACGATTTCATTATGCCTTGCCACAGAATAGATAGAAATACTACAGGTTTAGTTTTATTTGCAAAAAATAATAATGCTCTTGATATTTTATTAGAGAAGTTTAAATTGGGTGAAATTGATAAATATTATAAATGCCAAGTTTATGGAATTCCAGAGAAACAAGAAGCTACTTTAGAGGCCTATTTATTTAAAGATAGCAAAAAATCTTTAGTATATATATCTGATACTCCGAAAAAAGGTTATATAAAAATTCTAACGTCATATAAAGTTTTAGATATAAATAAATCCTCTAAAACAAGCACTTTAGAAGTTAAATTGCATACTGGCAGAACTCATCAAATTCGTGCGCATTTAGCTCATATTGGTCTTCCAATTATAGGCGATGGCAAATATCGGAAAATATGATATAAATAAAAAATTTAAAAAATCTACTCAAGAATTATGTAGTTATAAACTGTGCTTTAATTTTAAAACTGATGCTGGAATATTAAATTATTTGAACAAAAAAGAAGTTAAATTATAATTAACTTCTTTTTTGTGTATATATTTTTATGCCATTACTTTTTCTTTTTTACCCTTTTTTGCTTTAGGTTTTTTGTCACTATTTTTATTTATAACTTCTTCTTCCTCATCTGGTAAGAATAAATTTAGTAAAATTCCTACTATTGCAGCTAAGCTCATTCCTGTAATTGTTATTGATAAATCTCCATTTACTATTGATATTGCTGCTCCTCCTAATCCTAATACTAACATTGCAGAAGCTACAAGTACATTCTTAGTTTTTCCAAAATCTATTTGATTTTTTACTAAAACTTTTAAACCATTTACTGCTATAAATCCATATAGAAGTAGTGAAACTCCTCCCAAAACTGCATTTGGAATTGTTGAGATTAGTGCAGTAAATTTACTGCAAAATCCTAATAAAATTGCAATTATTGCAGCAAGACCTATTACCCAAACTGAAGCTACTTTTGTCATCCCTACAACTGATGTATTTTCTCCATAAGTGGTATTTGCTGGTCCTCCAATTAAACCTGCAACAAATGTTGCAATACCATCACCCATTAAAGTTTTGTCTAAACCTGGTTCTCTTAATAAATCTTTATCAATAATTGAACTTAATGCTGTATGGTCTCCAATATGCTCTGCCATTGTTACTAATGCAATTGGTGCAATTGTTAATATTGCTGAAAAGCTTGGTGTATAATGTAAAAATGGTATTACAAAATGTGGAATACCTACAATTGATGCTTCTGAAACTGCTGTAAAATCTACTAACCCAAAACAAATTGATGAAATATATCCTACTACAATTCCTACTAAGAATGGTATTATTTTTAAAAATCCTTTTCCTCTTACTGCAACAATTGCTGTTGTAAGGAAAGTAATTAATGCAACAAGTAATGTTTTCCATTCGATAACCGATCCACTACTTATTCCAATTTGACTTACTGCAGATGGTGCTAGTCCTAAACCGATAATCATTATCATAGGTCCAATAACAATTGGTGGTAATAATTTGTCAATCCAATTTTTACCTATTAATTTAATGATCAATGCAAATATCACATAGATTAAACCTACTACCATAATTCCTGTCATTGCTCCAGAAATTCCACCTTTTATGTATGCTGCAATTAATGGTGAAATAAAAGCAAATGAGCTACCTAAATAAACTGGTGATTTACCTCTTGTGCATAGTATGTAAATTAATGTTCCTATTCCTGATGAAACAAGTGCAACAGGTATTGTAAGTACCTCTTCCCCAGCTCCCGAATTTACTAAAATGGGTACTAATATTGTAGCCCCAAACATTGCAAAAACATGTTGCAATGCCAAAACTATCCATTTACCAATAGTTGGCTTTTCGTTAACATCTAAAAGTAATTTTTTCTCCTCCATATCTTCCTCCTTATATATTTTTTAAAGCACAAAAAAAATTCATCAAATAATAATATTTAATGAATAATAGAAAAAATAATATAATAAAATATGAAAGAATCTAAGAATAAGTTTGATATTGATTTTGTTCTCTTTATTACAAAATTCTTCATATTTTTTGCACCCTTGTGCTATATTAGCATATAACAAATCAAAAAGCAAGCATTTTTGAAAATTTTTTATAAATTATAGTTACAGTTTAGAATAATTAATATATAATCCGCTCCATCTTGCTGTCGGTTGGACATTTTCTTTTCTTA
>SAMEA3663267__coassemble_55_pt1 | contig 39273 bp, 39 predicted proteins | sample SAMEA3663267__metabat2_low_PE_011 | metagenome-assembled genome bin SAMEA3663267 (sample SAMEA3663267) | pig gut metagenome | biome: pig gut; feature: pig-associated habitat; material: faeces | place: China | collected 2013 | reverse complement strand
AGAACCAGCAAAAGCAGAACCAGCAGAAGCAGAACCAGCAAAAGCAGAACCAGCAAAAGCAGAACCAGCAGAAGCAGAACCAGCAAAAGCAGAACCAGCAGAAGCAGAACCAGCAAAAGCAGAACCAGTAAAAGCAGAACCAGTAAAAGCAGAGCCAGTATTAGTACCAGTAGTAAAGAATAAATTCGATTGGAGACATCCTATAAAATCAATAAGGAAAATAATAGAGGATAGAAAACAGAATGCAACAAAAGCAGAGCCAGCAGAAGCAGAACCAGTAAAAGCAGAACCAGTAAAAGCAGAACCAGTAAAAGCAGAGCCAGCAAAAGCAGAACCAGCAGAAGCAGAACCAGTAAAAGCAGAACCAGTAAAAGCAGAACCAGCAAAAGCAGAGCCAACAAAAGCAGAACCAGTAAAAGCAGAACCAGCAAAAGCAGAACCAGCAAAAGCAGAGCCAAAAAAGCTATCAAGAGAGGCATCTTTCTATCAAAAAATAGCTGAAGGAGAAGCATTGAAGGCAGCAAGAGATAAAGCAAATCAAACGGCAAAAGAAAAGGGAGATCCTTGGAGAGGGAGATAATTTATAATAAAAGAAAACACCTTAGAAAATAAAATCTGAGGTGTTTTCTTGTGCCATTGGACGAAGATTTTTGACAATTTCTTCTCTTAGGCTAAAGCACGAAAAGAAAAGTCCAACCGACAGCAAGATGGAGCGGATTATAATTAATTAGTCTGAACTGTAACTTATTGTATAAAAAACTTAAAAAAACAGTTGTAAAATCTGTTATTAATTGATATACTTACTATGAGATTATTTTTAGGAGGTTTTGTTATGGAAGAAGAAAGATTAAATAATGATGCACAAGATGTTATTATAAATGATGAGGGATTAGAAGGAAAAGAAGAAATAAGAATATCAAATGATGTTGTAGCAGCAATTGCAGGTAAAGCAGTTTCTGAGGTATCTGGAGTTTACAGCATGGCTGGAGGTATTGCTGAAGTCCTTAAAGGCAAAAAAGGATTTTCAAAAGGAATAAAAGTAGAGGTTGGAGAAAAGGAAACCAAAATAGATGTAAGTATAATTGTTGAATATGGAGTTAGAATTCCAGATATCGCATTTGAAATACAAAACAGAGTTAAAAAGGCAGTAGAAACAATGACAGGCTTAACAGTAGTTGCAGTAAATATACACATACAAGGAATAAACACAGAAGACAACAAAGAAACAGAAGAAAGTTCAAATGAAGAAGAGTAAAGATACAAATGTGGAGGTAAAAATGAAATTTTTAGATAAATTAGGATTAGTAATATTTTCGATTTTAGTTTTAATATTATCAGTAATAGCATTAGGCGTTACTACTGGTTGGATTGCATTAACAAGTATCGTAGTTATATTAAAATATGTGGTGGCAAATGATGTCCCAACAAAAATAGCAATTATTACATCAATTGTATTAGGAGTTTATGCTTTAAAATGTATATTTTTTAATTCATTTTCAGGGAGTTCAAAAGATGGAAAAGATAGCATCTTATTGGAAAGTGAAAATGGAAAATTATTAGTATCAAAAGACACAATTGAAAATATAACAAATACAGTAATTAAAAAATTTGATACAGCAGAAACTGTCTCAACAAAAGTAGAATTTGATGAAGAAAACAACTTAAATGTCTATATTACATTATTTGTAAAACCAGAAACAGTAATCAAAGACTTAGCTTCAAATGTACAAAAAGAGGTAAAAACTGCGGTTAAAAATTCAATAGATATTGAACCAAAATCTGTAAATATTAGAGTAAGAAATATTGTAAATAAGAAGGATACCGAAATAAAAGCAGAAGAAAAGTAAGTTGCAAAAGGGGGTTTAAAAATGAACGAATTTAAAAATTTTATTATTCGATATAGAGGTGCAATTATAGGTTTAATTGTAGCAATTATATTATTAGCATTAAAAATATATAAGTTAATAATATGGCTTATTGTAATAGCAGCTGGAATGTTTGCAGGAAATTATATTCAAAACAACAAAGAATATGTAAAGTCAAAAGTAAAAAATTGGATAGACAGAATTTAATTTTATTGGGGGACTAAAATGAAAAGAACAATGATGCGTGAATTGGCATTTCAATTATTATATCAATTAGAAATACAAAAAGAATTAAATGAAGAAGTAATTGAAATCTTTTGTAATACTAATGATATATCAAATGAAGAAGCAAAAAATTACATAAAAGAAATGGTCAATGGAATTCAAAAGAATGAAAAAAATATTACAAAAGTAATACAAAAAAACCTTAAACAAGATTGGAAAATAGAAAGAATTTCTAAAGTAGATATAGCTATTTTAAAACTTGCTATATATGAAATACTGTATAAAGAATTAGCATATAAAATTGCTATAAATGAAGCAGTAGAACTTGCTAAAAAGTATGGAGAAGACCAATCACCAGCTTTTATAAATGGTATACTTGCAAGTGTGTTAAAGGAGAAAGCTTGAAAATTCAAGCAAGTTTTAAAATAAGGAATGTGATTATATTATGAAACCACAAGCAATGTCAGTAAGTGACCTAAATAAATATATGAAAGACAAAGTGGCAGAAGATGAGTTTTTAAACAATGTGTATGTAAAAGGGGAAATTTCTAATTTTAAACATCACTATACAGGACATATGTATTTTACATTAAAAGACGATAAATCTCTTATAAAATGTATTATGTTTAAAACATCTACTGCTACTTTAAATTTTATGCCAAAAGATGGGATGAAGGTTTTAGTATTAGGAACAGTTGCTGTTTTTGAAAGAGATCGGAGTTTACCAGATATATTGCAAAGCTATGCAAGAAGATGGAACTGGTGATTTATATGCAAAGTATGAAGAGCTAAAGAAAAAATTGGCAAAAGAAGGACTTTTTGATACATCACATAAACGAAAAATCCCCCTAATGCCAAAAGCAATAGGAGTTTTAACTTCTAGTACAGGTTCTGTTATAAAAGATATAATAAATGTTTCAACAAGAAGAAATCCAAATGTTAACATTAAATTATACCCAATACCAGTACAAGGAGAAAAAGCAGAATTAAAGATTGCAGAAGGAATAGAATTGATGAATAAGCTAAAACAAGTAGATGTAATAATACTTGCAAGAGGTGGAGGCTCAATAGAGGACCTGTGGCCATTTAATGAAGAGATAACTGCAAGAGCAATATATGATTCCGAAATTCCAATAATTTCTGCCGTAGGTCATGAAACAGATTTTACAATTGCAGATTTTGTAGCAGATTTAAGGGCACCAACTCCTTCTGCCGCAGCAGAACTAGCACAAGTAGATGTAAGAGAAGTAAAATATAAAATAGATGCTTATCAAAAAAGAATGAAAAATTCTCTTATAAAAAATTTAGACCTTATGAAAATGAGATATAAGAAGGCAATTACGTCAAGAGTATTTACAAAACCACTGCAAAGAGTGCAAGAAGAATACCTTAAAATTGATATATCAGTTAAAGCTTTGCAAAATGCTATTGGCTTAAAATTAAAAGATACAAAATCAAATTTAGCAAAAAATATATCTAAACTAGATGCTTTAAGTCCATTAAAAACTTTATCTCGTGGTTATTGCATTTCTGAAAAAGAAGGAAATGTTATAAGAAGTGTAAAAGACTTAAATAAAGGGGATAATATAGATTTAAAATTTATGGATGGTGTAAAAAAAGCAATTATAAGTTAGGAGATGTGTAATATGAAAAAAACAATTATGTATTTAATAGCTATAGCTCTAGTAATAATACTTGGCATAGCAGTAGCGAAAAATATGCTAAAAGAAAATGAAGTTGAACCAAAAAATATTGTAGACGTAAATAAAGAAAAAGAAGTAAATATCCTTGATGAAGAAATCAAACAAGAAGAACAAGAGCCAGAACAACTAGAAAATCCTGAAGAAACAGAAAATGAACCAGTAGAAGAAATATCAGATGAAGAAAAGGCAAAAAATATAGTAAGTGCCGATTGGGGAGAAGACACATCTATTTATTTTTCATCAGAAAAAATAGAAGAAGGAATTTATGATATATATGTTAGAGAAAAAGCTACAACAAAATCGTTATATAGATATACAGTAGATGTAAATAAAGGTACATTTACAAAAGAATGGGAGGCATATTAGGTTTGAAAAATAATTACAATACTAGTATGTAGATTAGAAAGAAAGGATATTAAAAATGAAAGAAGTAAGTTTTGAAGAGAACATGGAAAGCTTAGAAAAAGTAGTACAAGAATTAGAAAATGATGAATTAAATTTAGAAGAATCAATCAAAAAATTCGAACTTGGAATGGAACTTTCAAAAAAATGCAATGAATTTTTAGAAGATGCAGAAAAAAGGATAACAGTGCTTATAAAAAAACGGTGAAGAGATTAAAGAAGAAGATTTTTAGAATGTATAAAAAAACCACTTTTGGGGAAAATACCTAAAGGTGATTTTTTATGAAGAAAAGTAAAAAAATAATAGCAATAATTTTGCTTGTAATTTGTAGCGTAATATATGTATCATATAATATATTTTTTAGACCTGATGTAAATACTAGTATTGCACTATCTAAGTATGGCTCAAGGGGAGATGAAGTAATTACAATACAAACAAAACTAAAAAGATGGGGATACTATTATGGAAATATTGATGGAATTTATGGAAGTAAAACATTAGCTGCAGTAAAGAAATTTCAATCTGCAAATGGACTTAAAGTAGATGGAATAGCAGGTCCAAAAACCTTAGAAAAGATGGGAATTTTTAATTCTTCGAATAGTAGTGGGGGAACATATTCTAATTCAGACTTAAATTTATTAGCACATTTAGTGTATGCAGAGGCAAGAGGGGAAAGCTATAGGGGGCAAGTTGCAGTAGCCTCAGTAGTTTTAAATAGAGTAAAAAGCTCTTCATTTCCAAATAGTGTTGCAGGTGTAATCTACCAAAAAGGGGCATTTAGTGTTGTAAGTGACGGACAGATAAATTTATCCCCAAATCAAACTGCAATTAATGCTGCACAAGATGCAATAAATGGTTGGGATCCAAGTTATGGAGCAATATATTACTTTAACCCCAATACTAGTACAAATGGATGGATATGGTCAAGACCTGTGACAGTAGTAATAGGAAACCATAGATTCTGTAAATAACGTAAAAACAAACGGACAAACTTTGTCCGTTTGTTAATGTTCAGACCCAAATTTTCAAATTAGTAGCTCCACGTGTCGGTTGCACTTTTCTTTTCGTGCTTTAACCTAAGAAAAGAAAATGTCCAACCGACAGCAAGATGGAGCGGATTATATATTAATTAGTCTGAAATGTAACGTCCGTTTGTTTGAATTTTATAAAAACACTTGCAATAAAAACAAATGTTTTGTATAATAATTTTAAATAAAAAGACAAAATTAGGAGATGATAATATTGAGCAATTTACAAGCAGAAGAATATAAAAATTTTGAAGAAATAAGAAAGATTAGAGAGGATGGAACGGAATACTGGAATGCTAGGGAACTAAGTGAAGTTTTACAATATAAAAAATGGGAGAATTTTTCAAAAGTAATAGACAGAGCTAAATTAGCATGTAATAATAGTGGATTGAATATTAAAGACCATTTTCCTGAAGTCAGGAAAATGGTTGAAATAGGCAGTAATACTGTAAGAGAATTATTAGATTATGAACTTTCAAGATACGCATGTTATCTAATAGTGCAAAATGGAGATCCAAGAAAAGAAATTATTGCGATTCGGACAAACTTATTTTGCAATTCAAACACGAAGACAAGAAGTAGCAGACTATTTTAATCAATTAGATGAAGACAATAAAAGATTAGTAATTCGTGGAGATATAAAACAATGGAATCAAATGTTATTAGAAGTAGCACATAATTCAGGAGTTATAACAACACAAGAATATGCAGAGTTTCAAAATGCAGGATATATGGGATTGTATGGGGGACTAACAGTTGACGATATACATAAAAAGAAAAATTTAAAAGATAAAGAAAAAATACTGGATTTTATGGGAAGTGAAGAATTAGCTGCTAATTTGTTCCGTATTACGCAAACAGAAGCTAAGCTAAAGAGGGAAAATATAAAAACAAAGCAAAAAGCCAATCAAACTCATTATACAGTTGGAACAACAGTAAGAAAAGCTATAAAAGATATTGGAGGAACAATGCCAGAGGACTTACCAAGGCCAGAAAAAAGTATTAAACAAATTGAAAAAGAACAATTAAAAAGATTAAAAGACAAAAAGACTAAATTAATGTTAGATGAATAAAAAATAATATAGAACCATTAAGGTTTATCTCTAGGCGGAACGGAGGTATAATGGAAATTCAATCATAGAGAAAATAAACGGAAGGAATAACAGGTTAGATAGACTTGCTGTCAAAACACCAATAAAATAAGGAAGAACTAAATAAGAAGAATTTTGCCCTTATTTAAGTTCCCCCTTTGTCCGTTTGTTTGCTGAAATAGATTTTAATAAGTCTTTGCCTTTGCTAGAATATATCTGTTGTTGCAGCAATTTTGTTGTTGTATACTGCAAATGTTGTTGTTGTATTTTTGTCAATTTTCTTTACATCTGAAGATGCTGGAGTAGCTTTTACATTTACTTGTACTTTTACAAGGTAGAAGCCTTTTTCAATTTTCTTTACAGATTTAAATTTTACTATTTTAATTTTATAAGATTTGTAATTATCTTCTTGATAATCAAACATTTCTTCTAATTCAAGCTTAGCATTTTCAATAAATTCTTCCAAGTTGTCATTATATTCATAAGCAAGATCATCATCTTGATAATCTTCTAAGAACTCGTAAAAGTCTTCTTCATTAAATTTTGTATCAAAAGAATAAGAAAGGACATTAATAGCTTTTAAATCCATGCTTTTAACAGCTTTTTCAGCATTATGGCTGTTTAATGCACTTACATAATTTTTAATAACTTTTTTAGGTGTTTTTATGCATGAGCATAATACAATAACTACGACTACAATAGCAGCAGCGATTCCTGCAATAAGCATCCAATGAACTTTTAACCAGCTCAAAATACCTGAGAATTTGTTTGTTTCCTCCTCCATACTAAAACCTCCTTCATAAATTTATATTATATTATTATTACAAGTTAAAAAAAATGTCAATATAAAAATAATATTTATCAAATTAACTGTTAATGTTCATACCAAAATTTTCAAATTAGTAGCTCCACGTGTCGGTTGCACTTTCCTTTTCGTGCTTTAGCATAAGAAAAGAAAATGTCCAACCGACAGCAAGATGAAGCGGATTATATATTAATTAGTTTGAATTGTAACGATTAACTATTGCATAAAATACAAAATATGGTATAAAATAAAGAAGAAAATAGAGCATAAGGAGGAAGTAAAATGGCTTATGAAACAAAAAAAATAAAAGAAGGAATAACCATTCATACTATAGAAACAGAGAAGTTTAAAACAAATCTTATAGCAGTATTTCTTACAGTACCATTAAAAAGGGAGACTGTAACAAACTATGCATTAATACCAGCAGTATTAAAAAGAGGAACTAATTTTCTAAAAACACAGGAGGAAATAAATATTAAACTAGAAGAAATGTATGATGCATCATTTGATTGCGGAATAGATAAAGTTGGGGATAACCAAGTAATAAAGTGCTATTTAGAGGCTTTGAATGATGAATTCACTTTAAATAATGAGCAAATATTAAAGCAATCATTAGATTTAATATTGGAAATTATCTTTAATCCATTAATAGAAAATAGTTTATTTAAAGAAGAATATGTAAAAACTGAAAAAGAAAATATGAAAAAATTGATATTATCAAAAATTGACAATAAAGATAAATATGCGTTAGAAAGTTGCATAGAGGAAATGTATAAAGGAAAAGATTATGGAATATATAAATTTGGATATATAGAAGATTTAGAACATATTACTGCTAAAAACCTATATGATGCATATTTAGAGCTAATCAATAAAGCTAAAATAGACATCTTTGTATCAGGGAAAATAGATAAACAAGAAATATTAAAAGAAATAGAAGAAAACCAAAATTTAAATAAGCTAAATCCAAGAATACCAAATATAGTTAAAAACACAGAAGAAACTGAAATAAAAGAAGCGGTAGAACCAAAAGAAATAAAGGATATTAAAGAAGTTTCACAAGGGAAAGTAGTTATAGGGTTAGATATAGCATATAATAAAAAAGACTCAAGATATCAAATGGCATTATATAATGTAATATTAGGAGAAAGTGCTACCTCTAAATTGTTCCAAAATGTTAGGGAAAAAGCAAGTCTAGCTTATAGCGCAAGGTCAAATTATATTAGACAAAAAAACAATATCTATATAAGATGCGGAATAGAAATAGAAAAGTATGAAGAAGCCCTAAAAATAATAAAAGAACAATTAGAAGACATGAAAAATGGTAATTTTTCAGAAGAGGACTTAAATAATGCTAAAAAATATATGCTTGCAGGAATAAGAACAGTGCAAGATGAGCAGGACTCAGAAGTGACCTATTATTTCGGACAGGAAATTTCAGGAACGTTTACAACTTTTGATGAGTATATGAATAAAATAAACGGAGTTTCAAGAGATGAAATAATTGAAGTTGCAAATAGTATTAAAATAAATACAATATATTTCTTAAGAAATTAGGAGGGGCTTATGCAAATTATAGAAAATTCACAAATTAAAGAAAAAGTATATATAGAAAAGCTAGAAAATGGTTTAACAATTATGATTATACCTAAATCAGGCATTCAAAAAAAATATGCAATATGGGGAACTAATTATGGCTCAGTAGATAATAAATTTATTGTACCAGGTGAAACTGATGTAACAAGCGTTCCAGATGGAGTTGCACACTTTTTAGAGCATAAAATGTTTGAACAAGAAAATGGTACAAATAGCTTAGATACATTAACGAAGTTAGGAGTAAATGCGAATGCATATACAACAACAAACCATACAGCATATTTATTTGAATGTACAGAAAATTTTTATGAAGCCTTAGATGAGCTTATGGATTACCTTCAACATCCATATTTTACAGATGAAAATGTAGAAAAGGAGAAAGGAATTATTGCACAAGAAATAAATATGTACAATGATTACCCAGAATGGGAAGTATACATGAATGCAATGAAAGCAATGTACCATAATAATCCAGTAAAAATAGACATTGCAGGAACAGTAGAAAGCATAAGTAAAATAGACAAAGATATTTTATATACGTGTTATAATACCTTTTATCATCCGTCAAATATGGTAATGTGTTTTGCAGGAGAATTTGAGCCAGAAAACTTGTTAGAAGAGGTAAAAAAACGTTTACTTCCAAAGGAAAATGAAGGCGAAATCAAAAGGATATATGTAAGTGAGCCAGAAGAAATAGTAAAAAAAGAAGAAATAAAGAAAATGGAAGTAAGTATGCCTATGTTTGTAATAGGGATAAAAGACAGTATAAAAGGAAACAACGAAATAGTGGAAGAAGCCATAATAAAAAGGCATATTGCAATAGAAATAATTTTAAATTTAATTATTGGTAAAAGTTCAAAACTATATAAAAAGCTATATGAACAAGGCTTATTAATGGAAGAACCATATTTAGATTATGAATTTGATAAAACATATAGACATATTACAATAACAGGAAAATCTACAAATCCAAAAAAAATATTAAAAAATATACAAGAAGAAATTTTAAATTTAAAAAATAATGGAATAGATGAAACAGCTTTCCAAAGAATAAAGAAAATGTTATATGGAAGGACTGTAAAAGAATTTACAGATGTATCAGATATCTGCAGAATGTTCTTAAATGACTATTTTAAAGGAATAAACAGCTTTAATTATTTAGAAAATTATAAGCAAATATCAAGTAGCTATACAATGCAAATTTTAGAAGAAGTATTTAAAGAAGAAAAAACAGTTATATCAATTATAAACTAAAAAGGAGAAACATAATGTCTAACATTTCATTTCCATCAATGAATTTAAATTTAAACATTTCTAAAGTGGCATTTTCAGTATTTGAAATAGATATATATTGGTATGCAATAATAATAGTCGCATCAATTATTATTGCATTATTAATATGCCATAAAAAGGATGGATTATATGGTATAAGTTTTGAAACTATTTTGGATTTTATGATATATGTAATTCCTATATCAATAATTTCTGCAAGAATTTATTATGTGATGTTTAACATTAGATATTATGCATTAAATCCATCACAAATACTAAACTTTAGAACAGGAGGATTAGCTATATATGGAGGAATTATTGGAGGACTAATTACAATTATTATATTATGCAAAAAAAGAAACATTAATATTTTAGATTGCTTAGATTACATAGTACCAAGTCTTGCAATAGCTCAATCTATAGGAAGATGGGGAAACTTTATAAATTCAGAAGCGTATGGAATAGAAACAAATCTTCCATGGAGGATGGGAATATTTGAAGCAGGACTGTATAAAGAGGTTCATCCAACATTTCTTTATGAAACGATTGCCACTTTAATAATTTTTATTATACTTACAAAAATGCAGAAAAATCGAAAATTCAAAGGCCAGATAACAAGCTGGTATTTACTACTGTATGGGTTTGCCAGAGCAATTATAGAAACAGTGCGAACAGATAGTTTATGTCTATATGGAATAAAAGTATCTAAATTGGTTTCAATTATAGTAGTAATAATATCTACAATTTTTATAATATATAATTTGTCAAAAAATAGGCTAAATGTAAATAAAACTTCTAAAAAAGAATAATACTGTTTTAAAATAAAGAAAAAATACATAAAAAATCCCTTAAAAACATTGATTTTAAGGGATTTTTATTGACTTTAAGCAAAAAATGTGTTATTTTTTAATAAAACAAAAGAAAAAAGTAAAAAAAGGAGAGTGCTGTAAATGTTAGAAGAAAAAATAAACAAATTGAAGGAAAAATTAAACAAAAGTATAATAGAAGAGGGAGACTACGAAAAAACATATAAAATAAGTGTGGAGTTAGATAAATTAATAGCAAAATACTATATGGAAAACGTATTAACCATAAAATAACGCTAGATACATTCCATAAGATGGAGCGGATTATATATTAATTAGTCTGAATTGTAACGAAATAACTTAAAAATGCTTAAAAACTGTTTACAAAAAAATACAAAATATGCTAAAATATAACATATAATATGGAAAAAGTTGAAAACAAGCTAAAAATATGTTATAATAAAAAAAGATAGAGGAGGTGCAATTAAATGAAAAATAAAAAGATATTAATAATTGCACTAATTTTTTCAATTGTATTATCAATAAGTTCGCTAGTACTAGCAATAGATGATCCAGATTTCTATAAACCAGATGAGAATTTAGGAGAAACAACAATATTTTCAGAAATGGTGTCATCAGTATTAGGAGTAATATCAGTTATAGGTATATTTGTAGCTGTTGCTGGTATTATGATTATTGGAATAAAAACAATATTTGGCAGTGTTGAAGAAAAAACAGATTACAAGAAAAAAATTCTACCATTTATAATAGGAGCAATTATATTATTCGTTCCAGCAACTGCAGTAAGATTAATTTATAATACTACTAAAAGTACAGTAGGAGAAGAGTATCCAGGATATTCTGATGAACAATTTCCAAAAGGAGACAAATGGGTTGCTAATTTATATAATACATATGGAAATTTCATTCCATTAGATGGTAATGGAAATATTGATGAAGAAACTAGTACTAATAATATCAAAGATTTCATAGAAAAATATAAAAACAAACACTCAAGTTCTTCTGATTATTATAGAAACGGAATGGAATCAAGAAGAGAAAAAATATTCAAAGCAGAAAATAGAAAATGGTATAACGCAGGAACAACGATTGAGTATGATGGCATGGACGAGGTACAATTGATGAGAAAATTAATGGAATATGAAAGAGCTGCACTAGCAGAAATAGAAGATCAACAATTTCGTGAGTATGTGGAAAGCTTATGGTATAACTTTATTAAAGGAGTTAAAAAAGAGCCTTTTGACGGTCCTGTTTATGTAAATTAGCGAAGCGATAAGGAGGAAAAAACATGAGGAAATTATTAAGTGCAGTGATAATTTTAATGTTTCTATTGATTTTAATATTTCCGACAGAAGTATTTGCAACGGATAATTTGATAAAAAAAGCAAACGATTTTTTAAAAAAAGGGCAAAAAGTAGAAAATGTAATTAATACAAATCAATTGCAAACAACCTCAAATTATGTGTATAATTTAATTTTAGCAATTGGGATAGGCATATCTGTTATTGTAGGTGCAATTATTGGAATTAAAATAATAATGGCAACAACAGCAGAAGAAAAAGCAAAAATAAAAGAAATGATTATTCCATATATAGTTGGATGTATAATTTTATTTGCAGCATTTCCAATTTGGAGGGCGTTTGTTAAATTTGGAACTGACATTGAAGAAGAAACTTCAAAAATGTTTGAATATGGAAAAAACCAGATGAAAGCTAAAATTGATGAATTGATTATTGAAATTCCAGGAGATGATATAAACCAATTTCAGGCTTTATACACATGGTACAGGAGTCATATAAGACCAAGTACTGATGAAGAATACTATGAAAGCGGTTTACAAGCTGGACTAAATGAAGCCAAAGAGGAAAAAGGGCAAGTTTTTTATGGAAAAGGTTTGGAATATCATGGAAGATATTTAGGAAATACTATTCAAATTCGGGAAAGAAGTTGAGAGAATTGAGACTTTCATAGGAAATATTGAGAATGTTATCAGCAATGATATTATTAAAGATTTTGCAATATATTGTTATCAAAGATATATGGTTGGAGTAAATGGTGGAAATTAGCTAAATTGCAAAACATATATTAAAAAGCGACTAAAGTTTATAACTTTCCATTATGGAGGTGGAAATGAAAAAAATAATAAATATAGTAATTATTATAATTATTGTAACTATTCTGATTTTTCCAACTAAGATATATGCTATAGATAATTTGATAAATATAGTAGATGAATTTGAAAAAATGGGAGATGAACCAGAAAATGTAATTGATGTAAATGAGTTGAAAGAAACTTCAAATTATATTTACAACCTGCTTCTTACAATTGGGATAGCTGTTGCAGTTGTTGTGGGAGCAATCCTAGGGATAAAAACAATAATGGCAACAGTAGAAGAAAAAGCTAAATTGAAAGAAATGTTTATTCCATATTTAATAGGATGTGTTATAATATTTGCAGCATTCCCAATTTGGAAATTTGTTATTCAATTTGAAAAACAAGTAGAAAAAGATCAACATGTTATTGAAGGAGAAACAAATTATTATTATTATGAAAAAGGGAAAAACGAAGGAAGAGCATTTGTGCTTGAATTAGCAGAAACATATAATATTGTACCAAAAAATAAAGGAGTCGAGTGGCTTACTGAAGGAAAAGGATGGAGGGAACTTGATTGTTTTTGTGAGTTGGTAGAAGATAATTATGGTAATGTAGTAGAAATAAAATATAATAGTGATTTGTATCCAGATGATTCTTTTGAGTATAATATACCTGATCAATTTGATGGAATGTACTATGGAACAACCGGATTTACTGCAAATACATATTATATTGGTATTGATTTTGATGCTTGCTATATATATTATGATGAGTTTCGTGATGGAGTTCGCCCTAAACCTACAGAATATAATACAGAACAAGAGGGATATTCAAAATATGATAGTTACGAGATACGATTAAAAAAATTTATGGCGGATTTCGAAAGTAAAAAAGAAGAAATGAATAATGAAGAAGGACAAAATGAATACGAAAAACAATATTTGGAGGGGTATAAAGAAGCAATGGATTATGCATTACAAACAGAAATCACAGAACAATTTAAAGAAGCTTCTAAGGTATTACAAGGAAAAAACATTACGAGAGGACTTTTAAAGGATGTGTTTTTTGATATTGTAGAAAGAAGAGCTGGATTGCTAGATGATGAGAATGGGTATAGTATGCCAGAAATACAAATATTGTATAGAAATAGAAAATTATTGTCGGAGTGGAAAGAAGCATATTCAAATGGGCTATCGTAATATATGAATTTATTAGTATCTAATTAAAGTTTATAACTTTTCCTTAAAAATTTTAAGGAAGATTAAATAAAAAAATATAAAAAGGAGGAAAAAAGAATGAATAAAACAAAATTAATTGCTATGGTTTTAACAGTGATAATGGTAGCTACAATATCAACAATGGTTTTTGCAGACAATATAGGAGGAGTTAATATAGATCCAACAACTGATCAAGCTCCAGAAGAACTTACTAAAATGGGAAATAATATTATTGGTATTATACAAGTTATAGGCTCACTAATTGCTGTAGCAATGGTACTTGTAATAGGTATTAAATACATGATGGGAAGTGCAGAAGAAAAAGCAGCATACAAAAAAACTATGATACCTTACTTAATCGGTGCAATTTTATTATTTATCGGTGTAAATGTTGTAAATATTGTAGCTAAGTTTGCTAAAAACATAACCGTAGGATAACTAAATAAAAATTAGCAATAATAGATAGAGGTAAGAAGACGATAAATGTTTTCTTATCTCTTATTTTTTGTAGGAAAGGAAATCGCTTTTTCTCATTCAAAAAATGCTATGATTTAAATAAAATGTATATTACAAAAATGTGACAAATATATTAAATTTACATTAAAATAATATTTTTTTCAACATAATCTTCCAATTGTAGCTGATATTTGGTATAATATACATATATATATACTAAGGAGGAATGAAAAATGGCAACTCATGAAATCCCAAGAAAAGTAAATGACGAACGGAAGAATTTTGTTTATATTTACTCCTAAATCAATAATTTTAACTGTAGCAGGAGCTACAATAGGATTTATTTTTTACTATATTTTAAAAGCAATATTACATAAAACTTTGTATGGCTTAATGGCTGTAGGAATTTGTGCTTTTATAGGATATTCAATAGGCACATTTAAAATGCCAGAAACAAATTCGTTTGAAATAACAAGAAAAACGGGAGGAGAAAGAATAGATGATGTTATTTTAAGAGCTATTAAATTTAAAATGAAAAAAAATAGAATATATGTGTATACAAAGGAGGAAAAATAATGAAAATAGAGCAAATGCTATTAATGGTGTTAATGATTTTAATTTTTTTAATTTCTGTATTAGTTTATGTTTATTGGCTGATACAAAGAAAAAACAAAAAAGACAATAACAGTGTTTCAAAAATTGAAACAAATGGTGATAGAAAAACAAAAAACAAAGAAAATAATTATACCAAATTATCTATATCAAATTTTATGGAGTTTGACAAAATAGAAGATAATATGATTATTCAAGACAATGGAACTAGATATTTGATGGTTGTAGAATGTGAAGGTATAAATTACGACTTAATGTCTAACGTAGAAAAAACTGGTGTAGAAGCTGGCTTTGTCCAATTTTTAAATACTCTAAGACATCCAATACAAATATATACACAAACGAGAACAATCAAAATAGAAAGCAGTATAGAAAGATATAAAGCTAGATTAGAAGAAATAAAAAAGGACGTAGATAAAAAACAAAAAGAATATTTAAAATTAAAACAATCATATAATGCTACACAAAATCAAATTCAAGTAGCTCTGACTGAATTTTTAAGAGTACAAAACATGTATGATTACACTCGAGATATAATAGCGAATATAGAAGCTATAAGCCAAAACAAAAATGTATTACGTAAGCATTATTACATAATTGTTCCATACTATTCTTCAGAGGTGGAGGTAGATTCTCTAAATGAAGATGAAAAGAAAAATATAATTTTTTCAGAGTTATATACTAGGGCACAATCAATAATAAGAACACTTTTTGCATGTAGTATGAAGTGTAGAATATTAGACTCAAAAGAGTTAGCAGAACTATTATATGTAGCGTATAATAGAGATGAATCAGAGACATTTGGTATAGACAAGGCTCTTGAAGCACATTATGATGATTTGTATGTTACTGCACCAGATGTTTTAGATAAAAGAATAAATTCCTTAAATAAAGAAATAGAAAAGAAAGCTTTTCAATTAGCACAAGATACTATAAATGAGATAAAAACAGAAAAAGAAATTGTACTTCGTAGAAAAGAACAATCTTTTGATGACTTAATAAAAGAGATGGCAGAAGCTTTACTAAAGGAAAATAAAAAATATGTAGGAAAAGAAATAACTGAAGAAGCAATAGAAAGAATAAAAACAAAAGAAGAAGGAGGATTGAAAAATGAGAAGAAAAAAACAACAAGAAAAACTAGAAAAACAGTATAACGACTTGCAAGAACCACAATATAATATTTTAAAAAAACAGACTTTAAAAGAGCTTATTGCACCAGCAGGTATAGATGCATCACACATAGATCATTTAGAAATTATTTCCAATACAACAAGATATGCAAGGAGCTTCTTTGTATCAACACTTCCTAGGATGTGTACATTTCCAGAATTATTTAGGGAAATGTACCTTTTTGGAGATATAAATACTTCTGTATATATAAATCCAGTACCTGAAGCAAGATCACAAAATGAGTTAAACAGAGTAATAAACCAATTAGAGACAGAAAGAATTGTTGCAGCAGATAGAGGTAATATTAATAGAGAAAGCATTTTGGCACAAAAAAGAATTGAAGCAGAGGCTTTAAGAGATGACATTGCATCAGGATTTAATAAACTTTTTGAAGCATCAATTGTCGCAACATTGTTCTCATATAATTTACAATCACTAGAAGCATACACAAAATTGCTTGCAACAGAAATGTCTAAAACATTAGTTGGAATAAAATCAGCTTGGGCAATGCAAGAGGAAGCATTTCAATCTAATCTTCCATTAATGAAAGACAAAATAAAAAGAACACATACATTTGATAGAAATTCAATGGCAACAGTATTTCCTTTCACAACATCAGAAGTAGGACATTTAACAGGGATTCCTTTAGGTATTAATAAGCAAACAGGAGTACCTATACTATTTGATAATTTTCATGAAAGTTTAACAAACTATAATATGGTAATATTTGCAAAATCTGGTGCAGGTAAATCTGTTACAATGAAAACTTTAATTTCTAGGTCATCAGTACTTATGGGAATTGAAAGTTTAGCATTAGATGCAGAAGGTGAATATAAACCAGTAGCAGATGCATTAGGAGGAGTAAATGTTATAATAGGACCTTCTTCTGATACAATTATTAATTTATTTGATCTAGAAGTCGAAACAGTAAAAGATCAAATTACAGGTAAAGAAAGATTAACATTAAATTTAGAAAATAAGATTGAAGATGTTACGCAAGCACTAGTTACAATGGCAAAAGGAAGTACAAGAAGTACTGAGGTAAATGAGCTTACAAAACAAATTATAGCAGAAGCTGTTGCAGATGAATATGAAAGATTGCGGAATTACATCAGATCCAAACAGTTTATATGAAACAAATAATTTAGCAACTTCTACAAAAAATTTGTATAAAAGTAAAAAACTAATGCCAACAATTGGCTCTTGGTACAAAATGTTATTAAAGAAAGCAAAAGAAAATACAGATAAAAATTACGAGTTCCATTATAGTTATTTAACTAAAGTTATGAAACAATATGTAAGAGAGCTAAATGGACAAATGGCATATTTTGATGGACAGTCTACTTTTGAACTTCTAGATGGAATACCGTTTATAAACTTGGATATTTCAAGCCTAGAGGAAAGATTTGCAAGACCACTTGCACAACAAATACTTCTTTCTTGGATTTGGGAAAAATATGTAAAAAAGAATAGTGAAGATAGAGAAAAAGCAACTAAAAAAAGAGTAATAGTTGATGAAGCTTGGATGCTTTTACCATTCCAAGAAGCAGTAGATTTCTTAAATAAAATGGCAAGACGTGCGAGAAAAAGAAATGTATCACTTGCAATAATTTCACAAAGATTTCAAGACTTTTATGAAAACGAAGCAGCACAGGCAGTACTTACATCGTCAGATACGAAATTATTCTTAGCACAAGATAAATCAGAAATATCATATTTAAAAGAAGTATTTAAATTAAGTGAAGGTGAAGCTGGATTTTTAGTTACATGTCTTATTGGTGAAGGACTTTTAAAAGTAGGATCAGATTCAGCAATTATAAGAATTACACCAACTAAAAAAGAATTTGAATTTGTAGAAACAAATTTAAACAAATTAGCATCAAAAAACGAATAAGCTAAAGATTAAAATTTGTGTTGAGAAATAAAATTAAAATGGGAGAATAAAATGAAGGGGAAAATTAGAAATATTAAACTCAATAAAATAATTATAATTATGCTTATTATAGCATTAATAAGTATAATTTTTCCACAAAAAGTATCTGCAATTTCTTGGAAAACAAAATTTGGAGGAGACTTTCTTCAAGCAGTTTTTAAATTCTTAGATTTCATTGGCGATACAATTATGAACCTTTTACAAAAAAATTTTATATCTCAACAACCAGCACTTATAGAAGCGAATTCTACTACGGTAGGGAATTGGAATTGGGCAACATTTATATTGACGATAATTGGTATAATAGCAATTGTTGTTGGAATATTTATAACAAAAGGAGCACTTGCAAATATAGGAGTTGCAGGAATTACATCTATACTTAAAGGAGTGTGTGTTGGTACATTGTGGGCAGTAGGTGGAACAGCAACAGCATTGGTTGGTGGAGAAACTTTTACTGCTGAGCTTCTTGGTGAATTTGATATACCAATGATTGAATATACACCATATACTATTTTTTCTGGACAAGTGCCAGCATTTGACATTAATTTTATAAAACCAAAGGATGATATAGTTATACAAAACGATTATTATCAAGGGGAAGAATTTACTAATTTACCAATGGAAAATGAAGATTATGATATTAGCATTTTAAGAGATTCAAAATTATGGAAATTATTTTTAAATTTTAAACAAGATGCTATTCTTACTGATCCTGACTATGAAGTAGGCATTTTGCAAACATTTGGAGAATTAAAAGAAACTATCGTTTGGAAAAGTTTTGCAGAAATGGTTGGTGAAGATGAGGCAGAAAACTATCCTACTGGTTATAAGTTCAAAAACTGGAAAGAATATATTGAATATTATACTTCAGCACCTTCTAACGAACTAGATATAGGTTATGAAAAGATATTAAAAAAGTATGGATATGATATTAGTTCGAATATATTATATGATAGTAGTAATTCCACATTGCATCATTTGGGAGACGAATATGGATATGATGGAACAGTAGGTGGAACTCCAGGATGGTTAATTGATTATAATGTTTGGATAAATAGTCAAGAACTAGCTTTAAATTTATTACCTTCTCCACAATATGCCCCTACAAGTAGATTAATAAGATGCGTTCGTTGGAATATTAACCGGAAAAGTTTATACAGCTTTTATGTATTGCTATTTTGGTGATAGCGTAGAAAATTTAGTTCCACCAGATTTTACAAACTTGGAAGACTTTCAAATTAGAGTAGATGTGTTTGTTGGAGAATGGGAAACTACAATTTTAAAATATGAATCTTCAGCAAAGGTTTTGCAAAAAGGAATATCAACTTGGTATAAAGCTTTCAAAAGAGTTGCTTTAGTTTTATTGTTATCAATGGTTGTTTTTGCCGGTATAAAAATGGTATTATCAAGTGTTGCAGAAAAAAAAGCAAAATACAAGAAATTTCTTATAGATTGGTTAACAGCAATATGTTTATTGTTTGTTTTAAATTATTTAATGCTCTTTATATTAACAATATCTGACAATTTGACACAAATATTCTTAACAAAAGGAACTAAAATAATACAATGTACATTACCAGAAAATACAACTATAGAAGGAGATGGCATACCACTAAGAGAACAATTTATAAATGATGAAATTGAATTAACAGAGGGAATAGAATTTGGAGAAGAGAACCAGGTAACTTGGTATGGAGATTTTGTTGGATATATAAGATTAAAAGCTGGATTAGAGAATAGTTGGCAATCAGTTCAATATTCAATAATATACTTAGTATTAGTAGTATATACTTGTATATTTACTGTTATGTATATAAAAAGAACATTATATATGGCATTTTTTACAATGATAGCACCACTTGTTGCTATTACATATCCACTAGATATGATGAAAGATAATCAAGCACAAGCTTTTAGTACATGGCTTAAAGAATACGTGTTTAATGCATTAATACAGCCAGTACATTTGATAATATATACAATGACAATAAGTACAGTTATGGAAATGTTGGTTATAAAACATCCTGTTTATGCATTAGTTGCACTTGGATTTATAATGCCGGCAGAAAGATTTTTAAGAAAAATGTTTGGATTTGAAAAGGCAAGCACACTAAGTGCAATGGGACAAATGGCTGGTGGTGCAATGGTATTCTCAGGAATACAAAAATTATCTGCTTTAGGACAGAAGAAAAAGAAACAAAATGATGATGATAAAAAACAAGATGCAATAAGAACAGAAGATAAAAATGGAATAAAACTTGCAGAGCCTAAACAAAACAGTCAGAAAAAAACTTCTAATGTGGTAAAAGATGGAGAAAGTAATAAAAGGGCGCAAAGCACAATAACCACAAACACACATCCAAAGCAGAATACATCACCAAACCCACAGAATGTAGATCAAAAACAGTTAAAGGCTCAAAGCAAAAGATTAAAAGTGCAAAAAAGCAATCATTCTGTAAGAAGAGCTGTTGATAAATTAGGTGCAAGAAGCGCAAGAAAAGCTTTAAAATCAAGGCCATTAAAAACTTTAGGAAGATGGCATGCAAAGGCATTAGGAGCAGCAGCATTAGGTTCTATAGGATTAGTAGCAGGTGTTGCATCAGGAGATTTTGGCAAAGTTGCTACTTATACAGCAGGAGCAGCAGGGGTTGGAGCTAAAATAGGAGGAAATGTAAGCGATAATATTTGGGATGAGGCAAGAGATATAAAAGAAAACTTTAGAAAAGGATATTTAGGAGAAGATGAATACAATAATAGAGAGTTAAATAAAGAGTTTTTTATGAGTGATGGTTGGATAGATATAGAAAATGATTCAGGAATTTTCCCAGAATTAAGTGGACATGAAAGAAGAAAAGCTATAAAAGAAACAACACAGGAATATCTTGATGCAGGAATCGATGATCCTAAAAAAATACAAGAAGGGATGAAATGTGGATTATCTACAGAAGAAGCAATTTATGCTATAAAATTAGCAGAAATTATAGGAAAAGATGATTGGAACGATCCAGATAAGAAAGCAGCTTTTAAAGAAAGATATCAATCAGCTTTAGGAGATAATGCAAATGAAATTTGGAAGAATATAAATAAATTTTTCTAAGAGGAGAAAAAAATGAAAAATATAATGACTAAAAATATAATAAGAAAAATAGCAATAATTATATTAATAGTAATGTGTGTAAATTTCATATTTCCACCTAGAGTGCAAGCTTCCTCAATTATAAAATATGTAGGAGGAGTAATACTAAGTGATATTATTGATTTGCTTATGTTTGTTGGGGATGCTGTTCTGGATATATTACAAAAAAATTTCATTTCATTGCAAGATGTAGTTGTTGAAGCAAAGTCTAGAGATGAAGCAACTTTTCATTGGTCAAATATTCTCAAAATAGTAGCAGGAATAATATTGTGTGTGGTTGCGGTTGCCATTACAATAGCTTCATTTGGTACTTTATCGTGGGCAGGAATAGGGGCAATTATGACTTCAATAACTATAATAGGTGGAGTTTTGATATCTAATACAAAAAAAGCAGGAGTTGGAGTATTTTTGTGTATATCTGGAGCCAAAAGTATAATAGAAGAGGCTCAAGGATATTATGATTTGCCAATGATAAGATATACTCCGTATGAAATTTTTTCAGGGCAAATTCCATTATTGGATGTTAATTTTATTAATCCTATGGATTCAATAGAGGAAACTATAACAGATGAAGACGGAAACGAAGAAACAATAAAATATCAGTCTTCAGCAGGAATACTTCAAGAAAGTATTTCTACTTGGTATAATGCTTTAAGATATTTTGCGATGGTTGTATTATTATTAATATTAGTATATGTAGGAATAAGAATAATAATATCAAGCGTAGCAGAAGAAAAAGCAAAATATAAAAAATTATTTATAGACTGGCTTACCGCACTCTGTATACTTTTCATATTACATTATATAATGATATTTATCTTAGATATTTCTCAATCATTAACTAACATCTTTTTGGCTAATAATTCTGAACCTAATATAATAGTTAAATTACCAGAGAATACTAAAGTAAAGGTTGGTGACAATTGGACATTACTACAGTCGCCATATTGGTCATGTTCTTTTACAGGATATATGAGATTGCAAGCAGGTTTATATGTAGATGAGAAAATTACATTAGATGCTTTAGCATATTGCATAATTTATCTAGCACTAGTAGTTTATACGTGTATGTTTACATTTATTTATATAAAAAGGGTTTTGTATATGGCATTTTTGACTATGATTGCACCACTTATTGCAGTTACATATCCATTAGATAAAATGAAAGATGGAGAGGCACAAGCATATGGCTTATGGTTTAGAGAATTTACTTTTAATGCACTTATTCAGCCAATACATCTTATAATCTATATTTTGACTGTAAGTAATATTATGAATATGATAAAAGATCACCCAATTTTTGCATTAATTGCTATGGGATTTCTAATACCAGCAGAAAAGTTTATAAGAAAAATGTTTGGATTTGAAAAAGCAGGAACAGTCGGAACATTAGGAAAAGCTGCTGGTGGAGCTGTGATAATGAGTGGGATAAAACAGCTAAAATCTATAAAACCGCAACATTCAGCTCATAATGAAGATGGCGAAAATCAAAAAAATAATGTTAGAACTGCAGATAATAACAAATATAAATTAAATATTTCAGATGTATCAACTTCTGAGAAAACATCGAAAAATGTTAATAATGAAGGGCAAGAAACAAATATTCAACAGGAAAATGGTGAAACAGAAATCAACATTTCACAAACAGTTACTGATGAGAATAATTCAAATTCAAACTCAAATGGTGCAGCAAATAATGTAAATGTAACTACACCTGATTCCCAGACAAATGGTATATTAATGCCAGTGCAAGCAAACAATCCAACAAAAACTACAGCAAATCCTGTTCAAAAAAATGGAAGATCATTTATCTCAAAAATTAATTCTGGAATGATGAATGTAGGAAGTCACTATCGTAAACAAGCATTGAAATCACATCCGCTTAGATTCTTAGGAAAATTAACAGGAAAAGCAATTGGCGCAACAACTCTAGGAATGGTCGGATTAGCAGCAGGTATCACAACAGGAAATATGAAAGATGTTATAACCTTTACTGCAGGTGCAGCTAGTGTTGGAGGCAGTATTGGTGGAAATATATCAGAAAACATTATGGATGAAGGAAAAGAAGAGAGAGAAGCATTTAATAGAGGATATTGGGGCGAACAAGAATATAATAACAGAAAATTAGATAGGGAATTTGTGGAAAATGATGAGATAATGAAATATGTAAATAATGAAGATTTACATCCTGAAATGAGAGGAAATATTATTAAAGAAACAAGAAGATTAAGAAGACTACAAGAAGAGGTCCAAATATATCGACAAGCAGGAATTACAGATGATAAACAGATTATGAATGCAATGGAAATGGGATTAACACCGACAGAAGGAGTATATACAATACAATTAGCTTCAAGAATTAGCAAATCTAACTGGAATAAGCGAAAAACAAGAGAGAATTATTTAGATAAATTTAGAACGGCATTACATGATAAAGGTGTAAACGATGATCAAATAGATAAAATATTTAAAAATATTCCAAGAATATTATTTAAGGGATAGGTGGTTTAATTGAATAGATTTTTTAGATGGTATAGAAACCATAAAGTAATTTTTCTTATAGGAGTTCTTGCAACGATATTAGGAATCCTGTTAATAAAAACATACATCAAAGAAGAAAGAGAAATAATTAATGAAGATGATGTACAAGAATATATTTCATATAACGAAAGTACAGTAAAATCTACAAAATCAGCTATTACTTATAAAGAAGTAGAAAGTAATGTTCTTGAAACAGCAAACAAAACTATAGATAAATTTATTACATTACTTAATGAGAATAACTATGTAGAAGCTTATAATTTATTATCTAAAGATTGCAAAAGTGAATTATATCCTGACATAGATGATTTCAAGGTAAATTATTATGACGAAAATTTTAAAACATACAAATCATATACAATGCAGAATTGGTTTAATAATACATATAAAATAGAATATAGAGAAAGCTTATTAGATAATGGAGGTATAAAAACAGAATCTTTTATAAGAGATTATATTACTGTGGTTTTAGAAAAAAATGAGTATAAGTTAAACATCAACAATTTTATTGGGATAGAAGAAATAAATAAAAAAATAGAGAACCAAGGAGTAGAAATAGAGATAATAAACAAAAGTGTATATATGAATTATGAAATTTATAAGATTTCTGTAAAAAATAATTTATCACAAAAAATAAATTTATGTAATTTGCAAGAAATAGATAATATTTATTTGTTAGATGATAAAAACATTAGATATTATGCTTATTTAAATGAATTAACAGAAGCAGAAATCCAAATTCCAGGTAAAATAAAGACAAATCTTAATATTAAATTTATAACTAACTATACTGAAGGAAAGAGAATACAAAAAATAATTTTTCAAAAAATATTTTTACAAAGTGAGGAAAATTATATAAAAATAGTCTGTGATATAATATAAATCTAATTTGTAAATGAAGGGAATTGAGATGGAAGAAAAAAATTTGAAATATGAAATAATAAAAAAAGTGGTAAAACTAGTAGTAATTATTATATTTCTTATGATTGTAGTGTTACCAGTTATGGACTATATTTTCTTGAAGGACAATTCAGATAGATGGAAGGATGTAAAAGATCAATTTAAGGCTAATGAAAATGAAATTTATTTAGAAGAGAATGAACAAAATTTTTCTGATAGTTTTACTACTAACCCATTCCTTCAGTCTACGAATCTAGAAGATGAGATGCAAATAGGAAATAATAGTGAAGGCGTGTTACAAATTAATAGCAATAATGTTGGAGGACAATCTGGTACACTACTTGAAAATAACGGACAAAATGCAGGAAATCAAGAAAGTACAAATGTGCTAGGAATAAGAGAAAATACTTTATCAACTGGCTATTGTTATGGAGAAAGTTTAGACACAAGGTTAAATACTATAGTTGAAATAGATGAAGAAACGATTCAGGAGTACTTAGAAAAAGCTTTTGGAGAAAATAAGGAAGAACAAAAAAAATATTTAAAATCGTTTTTTAAAGCGGAATATGCAACATTATTTCCAGATTTAAGAACAAAAGACAAAATAGGTACTATTTTTGAAGAAAATGAATTACAGGGTGCTATACAAATAAAAAGAGCAACAACAGATGGAGAAACTGCATCTGCTGAGGCTTCAGAAATTCTAGAATATAAACCATATCGAGAATTTAAGGAAATGATGAATGCTAAAAATAGAGATGTATTAAATTATTTTACCTTAGATGTGGAAAAAACAACTAATGATGATGGTGAAGAATCTTCTATTATTAAATTAATTGTTGCTAGTATGAATGAAGTAGTAACAGATAAGGAAACTAATGATGAATTAGTATTACAAAAGTGGCAATCAGAGGGGTATCAATTTAGTGAGGGAAGCCCAGACAATGATACTAAAACAGCTCAAAAAATTGAAACTTCTTTTTCAGAAGTTTCAATAGCATATCAAGAGCTTGTTAGACCATATTCAATGCCATCTCAATTATTATGGACTTTACTTACTTTAAGCAAGGATAAAGAGTTTACAGAACAATTGACTAATTTAATAATTGGAGACGATGGCACAGGAAATTTGAAGACAAAAATTATAATTACAGTACAAGATAACATTACTACAACAATATCAGTAGAAGAAGAAGAATATAGCAGAGACATAAAAAATAATGGTGAAGTTGGTTTAGAAGGTACAATAGATGGAATATCAGAAAAACCAACAGAAGAAAAAACTTTTACATCAGAAGATGTTCAAGATGGATTATTTTTTAAGACAACAGTAACGACAGCGGTAAATTCTACATATATAGATGTAACATATGCAGATACTTGGGTTATTAAATATGAAAACAGTTATAATAATAAAAAAGAAACACTTGCAGAAGTATACAACCAAGAAAATTTACTTGAAGATGAAGAAGAATATAAGCTAATGTATACAACTATTATGCGGAAGACCACAGGATTCACAAGAAGATATGCTAGCACAAGATGATAAATTAATAGATATATTGAATAATAGTAAAGAGTCATTAAAACAAAGATATGCAGAAAAAGTTTTGCAAAATCAAATTAGACAAATCTTAAATGGTATAATTGGAGAGCAAGATAGTTTATCTAATCTATTAATAAAATATATTGAAAAAAATATGAATACTATAGTAAGAGATATATATAAATATAGTAACAGACAAGATTATTTAAATGCACTTAACAGTATGTTACAACAAGCATTAAACAATTTGGAATTGACAGAAAGAGATGTATTAAAACTACAGCAAATATGTGAAATGACTTGGGATAGCTTTACCCCTCAAAGAGAAACTTTATTAAATTCTGCAATAACTGTTGCAATAACAAATTTGAAAATAGATCATCTAGGAAAAAATATTAATAGAACAGCAAAAAATTCATTGAGTCAATCTTCAAATAAATATACACAATTAGGAGCAAAGGTAACAGAGAAGATAGATAAAAATTCAGAAGAACCAAATTTTGTTACAATATTTAAAGCTTCTAAGACTGGTGAAGCAATGATATTAAGTGTGCCAGAGTGGTTATTTGATTTTTTATCTGAACATGAAGATACAGCCAATATGGTGGATGTTATGAAATGGCTACTGGGAATTGTAACTGAAGATGAGAATTTACAAGGAATTACTGTGCCATGGTTAAGCTTAATATCGAATAATCAATTTATTGATTTCGAATTTTCAGGATTGGAAGGGTATTTAAAACAATTTTCACACTCAGGTGAAGCTCCAATGTATAATAATGGAGAAAAAGTAGAGGGCAAACAATTTTATAGAGTTTACGATGATAGTGTTCATTTAGCAACAATAGGAACAGGAGATATTTGTTTGAAATATCATCATGCAAAATTTGCTTCTGCAGGTTATGTTTTGGAAATAAGGGATGGGCAAAATCCTAGAGTTTGGAAAGAAGAAAACATAGAAAAATATTTAAAAGACAGATTAGGAAATGATACCTGGACAGTAGAAAATAATAACGTAGGGGATGCTGGAAACCCTAAAGACCCAAATGGAATTTATATAGAAAAAAGCTTTGTAGATAATGTTGCACAAACAATGAGAGATGATGCTTGGAAATTAACAGAAAATTTAATAACAAGTAATCTTGGAGAAAATCCTTTTTCTACACAGCAAATGTATGCGTTAGTATCAATTACTTATGGAAGAACTAAATTTGTTGAAAAAATTCTTAATACATATAAAGAAGGACTAGCTATTTACAGTCAAGGCTCATGGGAGCATAATAAATATATTTGGGATAATTATTTTTATAGTATCGATAAAAATGGATCTACTGCATATTGTAAAGGCAATGACGCTAGAATGGAAACATACATAAAAGGTACTTATGATTTCTCCGCATCTGGTGGAGTATTTGGAAGGACTACTTTGAAATATTACACAAGTGAACAAATTGCAGAAGCATTTCCAACATGCACAATTCCATTGTCAAGAACTACAGCAAATGAAGAGGAAATTTTTACATATGAAGAATCTGAAAATATAGTAAATAAGGTTATTACATTAGCAAGATCAAAATTAGGCTGTGGATATAGTAATGATGATAGAATAGGTCCATATCATTTTGATTGTTCTGGATTAATTTATTGGTGCTACAAAGTTAATTGCGGTATAAATGTACCAGGAACTACTTTAGGTTATTATGAGAGTCAATGGGATAATAAAAAAATCTATGAGAATACAGCTGGACTTACTGAAAGTGAGTGCAATACATATTTAAAACCAGGAGATGTATTGGTATGGAATAATTTAGATGGAGAGCATCGGGCATGCTGCATTATATGTTGGAAATGGCAATATTATACATGCAATTACAAAAGGTGTTAGTGAAAGTAATTTATCAAAATGGCAAAATTCTAATATCCCACAAGGTAAAGGTTTTACTAGAATATATAGATTTTGGGACTAAAATGTGAAGGAGTAAATTATGAAATATAATGGTTTAATTAAAAGTATTATTATAGTATTGATGATTGTCACTATCATTATATCCATCATATTAGTGTATTTATCTAAAAAGAAGACAAAGACAGAATTAGAGGGAGAAATAGCACCTGAAGGAGATTTAATATTAGACACAGATGGAGGTATTGTACAAAATTTTAATGAATATGATACTGTTAAATCTTGTATTAACAGTTTAATTTTGTATGCAAAAGCTGGGAATAATACTGCTATAGAAGAAATTACAGAAGGTGAATATATATTTCAAAATGTAAAATTTTCTAACAATAATAGGATTATGCTAGCTCCTGTTTATAGAATAGATAATGAAGCAGGGAATGTAAATTTTGTTTCATTCAAAGTAGATAATGAAAGTTCTAATATCTATGGAATTGTTATATTAGATGGAGCAAATCAAACCTTTAAGATACTAAAAGCTTCAGAAGCAGATTATAATAATGCAAAAAATCATAATATAGATAATAAATATAAAAAATATACAAGTATAGATATTAAAACTTATAATAAATTTAGATATTCATTATTGAATGAAGGAGATGTTATAAAACAATATTTTAATGATTATATACAAAAAGCAAACTATTATCCTGAAGAGGCATATAATATATTAGATGAAAAATATAAGACAAATAAATTTAATACGTTTTTAGATTTTCAAAATTATTTGAATCAAAGAAAAGAACAATTAGAAGCCCTAGATATATATAATATAAAAACTTCAAATGATTTTAAAACAGATGAAGAATATGAAAGTTATTTAATGAATTTTAAGTCAAAAGGGTTAAAACAATATTTAATTAAAGACTATGAAACATATAGATTATATATTTGTATAGATGATTATGATAATTATTATGCTTTTAAAGAGACTGGAGCAATGGAATATTCCTTATATTTAGATGATTATAATATTTTGCTTGCAGAAGATTTGTATCAATATAATTCTGTAAGGGAAAGCAGCCTTAAATGTAAAAAGATTTTTAAAAGCTGTAAATCAAGAAGATTATATATATGCATATAATATGCTTTCAGAAGGTTTTAAAAAGAACTATTTTGAAACATTACAAAAATTTATTAAATATATAGAAAATCAAAACATTGATTATAACAATATAAAAAATATAGAAGTAAGAGAAGAAAGTAATATATATATTTGTATATTAAAAACAAATGATAATAAAACAATGCAATTTAATGTGCAATTACTTGATAATCAAGCATATAAAATATCATTTAAAGTAAACAAATAGATTATAGGAAAACAAAATAAGAGGTATAAAATGAAAAGTAGAAGGAGCATGCTTAATAAAATAATTATAATAATATTTGCGATAATACTAGTAAGTATCATATTTCCACAAAAATCATCTGCAATATCATTTAAAAATATAGCAGATTCTGCTGGAAAAGTACTAGACAATATATTTGCATTATTAAATTATATTGGTGACGCTGTTATGGATTTATTGCAAAAACAATTTGTAGCACCACATCCAGCAATAATAATAGCTTCTACGGAATCACATGGATATTTGAATGGGCTTGAACTTATGCTTACAGTTTTTGGATTAACTACCATGATTATAGGAATTTTTATAACGGGAGGATTTTTAGCGAATATAGGTGTAGCCGCAGCTAGTGTTGTTATAAAAGGAGCAACAATAGGAACATTAGTTTTTATAACAGGAGGAGCTACTACACTAGCAGTTGGAAAAGAGTTTAATGGGTGGTCAGAGAAAGATGGATTTGACATCCCTATGATGGAATATACACCATATACTATCTTTACTGGGCAAGTACCAGCATTTGATGTTAATTTTATAGATCCAATGGATGATATTATAATTACAAGAAACCGAATAGAATCAAATTGGGAAGGAAGGTCTTATACAAATTTGTTAAGACTAAAAGATAATGAAAATGCCCCACAACCGATTTATACGTATGGAGGGTATGGCGAAATCTTTGCTAGTAGTAATGGTCGTGCTAATTCTCATCCTGATACTTATTCATCTTTGGAAAATGCCGGATTAGCTGGTGCAATGGATGTTGCAACAGCTAATGCCATGAATTTATATGGATTTGAAGAAAGTGATAAGCTGGAAGTCTCAGATGAAAATAAAACATGGTCAGGTAATGAAAGTGGAACCATTTACGTATACAGGGTAAGAAAGGTATATCTGAAGAGATCTACGAATGAAGTATTGATGGAATATGAATATTTTGTTAGTGGTGGAGGGTTTTATAGTCTTAGTGGCTATGTATCTGTTTGGGATTTATCTAATGTAGAAGAAAGTGAGGTAGTTAGTGTTGCAAAATATGAATCTACAGCAAAAATTCTTCAAAATTCTATTTCTACATGGTATAATGCATTAAGAAAATTTGCTTTAGTTGTTTTATTATCAATTCTCGTGTTTATTGCTATAAAGATAATATTAACAAGTGTAGCAGAAGAAAAAGCTAAATATAAAAGATTTTTTATAGATTGGTTAATTGCAGTATGTTTATTATTTGTATTACATTATATAATGATATTTGTATTAACTATATCTGAAAATTTAACAGAAATATTTCTTCATAAAAGTTCAACAACAATACAATGTAAATTGCCAGATGAAACGAAAATAGATGGAGTGAAGCTAATAAATGAATTTATACCAGGAACTAATTCGGGAGACATAGAAGTAGGAAAAGAGGGTGAACTTACTTGGGTTGGTGATTTTGTAGGGTATATAAGGTTGCAAGCTGGGTTAACTACAAGGTGGGAACAAGTGCAATATTCACTAATATATTTAGTACTCGTAGTGGATACTTGTATTTTCACAGTTATGTATATAAAAAGGACATTATATATGGCATTTTTTACAATGATAGCACCACTTATTGCTGTTACATATCCATTAGATAAAATAAAAGATGGACAAGCACAAGCTTTTAACCTATGGTTTAAAGAATATACTTTTAATGCTTTAATACAACCAGTACATTTAATAATATATACTATGACTCTTAGTACAGTTATGGATATGTTAGTAATTAATCATCCAATTTATGCATTAATAGCACTTGGATTTATAATGCCTGCAGAAAAGTTCTTAAGAAAAATGTTTGGATTTGAAAAAGCAACTACATTAGGTGCAATGGGACAAATGGCTGGTGGTGCAGTGTTATATTCAGGAATAAAGAAATTAGCCGGATTAGGAAGTAAAAAACAAAAAAATAATGAAGAACAAGAAAAACTAGTAAGAACAGAAAATAATAGTAAAGTAAAATTTGCAAACCCTGAAGGAAGCAATGAGGAAGAAACAAATTCGAAAACAGAAGATGATGCAGACAAAAAAGATGAAAGTGATGGTATTCTAGAAAACGAGGAAACAGAAACTAATGAAAATATAAAAAATGCGGAAAATATTGAAGAAAAATCAAGAACTACCCAAGAAAAGAAAAATGCAGAACAAAAAACAAAAAAAGTAAGAATGAACAATCATTCTGTAATAAGAGGCCTTAATAGATTAGGAGTAAGAGCACGAAAAAAAGCTTTAAAAGCAAAACCATTAAGAGCGATAGGAAGATTTTCAGGAAAAATATTAGGAGGAGCAGCATTAGGCTCGATAGGACTAGTAGCAGGTATTGCATCAGGAGACTTAAGTAAAGTTGCTACTTATACAATAGGAGCAGCAGGGGTTGGAGCTAAAATAGGAGGCAATGTAAGTGATAGTATTTGGGACGAAGCAAAAGATATAAAAGAAAATTTTAAAGAAGGATATTTAGGAGAAAATGAATATAATAATAGACAATTAGACCAAGAATTTTATAATGGGTATGAATGGCAAAACATGTTAGATGATAATACTTTATATCCAAACTTAAAAGGAAGAGAAAGAAGAATGGTTTTAAGAGATACCGTACAAAAATATCGTAATTCTGGAATAACAGATACTAAAAAAATAACAACAGGAATAAGGGCAGGATTAGATCCAGAAGATGCAATTTATGCAATAAAACTAGCCGAAAATATTGGAAAAGAAGACTGGGAAAATCCAACAATAAGAGCGGATTATCAGGAAAGGTATAAAGAAGTTTTAGGAGATAGCGCAGATGTAATTTGGGATAATATAGACAAATTTTTCTAATAACAGCTAAAAAAGATGTAATGATAAGCAAATAATTTTCATTACATCTTTTATATTGAATAGGGCAAAGCAAAATTTACATAGGGCGAAATTACTTTCATCATTTGAATTTTAAGAAAATATTAAATAAATCCTTAATCTTCAGTTTGTTTCCATAATGCAAAATTGCTACAGAATATATTCTAATAGCTATGAAAACAAATAATAGTGTAGTTAGTAGTAAAATGAAAAGAGAAGAAATTATTTCAGTATTTGATACCAAACCTACTACAAGTTTTGCAGGCATAGAAAAAGGTGATGATAAAGGGAACATTTGTACAAAGCTATTTAACTTATCACTATTACTATCTATTGTAAAAATAGACATATAAAAGCATATCATTGATATAAAATACAAAGGTAAACTTGCTGATTGAACTTCTTCTGCTTTATTAACTATAGCACCAGCTATTGCATTTAAAAAGGCATATAATGTATATCCTAGAACAAAATAAATACAAATTATTATTATAGTATTAATGTTTAGATTTATATCAGAAAGATAAAGACTTACAATATCTATTCCTTCTGGAATATATGTAGAGTAACAAAAAACAGAAAAAAGTATGATAACTAATAATTGAACAAGCCCCAAAATACCCATTCCAAGAGTCTTACCAACAATTATTTGAGTCGGTGTTGAAGAGGTAACCAAAGTTTCGATTACCCTAGAATCTTTTTCACTAGCTATAGAAAGAGATATACTATGTCCATACATATATATTGCCATAAATAGCATCATAGATACCAATAGACCAACAATAACTGTCATTGAAATAGCAGGATTGTCAGTCACAGGTTCAATAGAGTAAGAGAATTCAGCCATTACTTCATTTGCCATAGCTTCTGATAAGTTGTTTTCATCAGCAAATTTCTGCAAATATATTTTATTTATTTCTTTAAGTATATAATCAGCATCACTAGTATTTAGGCTACTTTCTTCATATGCAAGGTAATCAAATTTTATATTATTATCATCGTGATATATTCTTATAGCAGAGTAAATAATGCCATTTCTGATATTTTCCTTTATATCTTCAATATTAGAAGTAGTTAAAGAAAAAATAAATCTACTAGAAGGTAGTTTTTCAACATAATCTCCTAAAATGTTTTCTTCATCTAAGATGAAAATTGGAGGGAGACTGTTTTTTTGTTCAATTTCTACTTGAATTATTTTATCATCATTTTGTGCAGAAGGAGATGATGAGGTAGTTAAATCTTGATGATAAGTATCAGCGCTGGTAAAATTAGAAGAAGTAGAAGCGACTTCTACTGTATCATTAGGATTTGATAAAACATAACTGCCAAAGAGAAAGTTAATAACATTAAATATAATAAAAATTATTGATAAAATAATTATATTGCTTATTAAAAAAGATTTTTTTCTTATAGTGGTTTTTATACTAAACCACGCTACATTTAAAATATTTTTCATTTATGCTCACCTACCTTTTTTATAAAAATTTCTTGAAGAGAAGGTTCTTTTACTTCAAAAGCATCAATATTAACGTTGTTGTTAACTAATATTTTTAATATCTCATTTGGATTAATATTATTTTTTATCTCAACACTATTTACAGTTCTATTTATAATTTCTATATTACTTGGTAAAAATTGTAAAAAGTTATCTTTGCTTTTTATATATATATTATTAATACCATATGCACTTTTTATATCAGCAAGATTGCCAGAGAGTAAAGTTTTCCCTTTATCTATTAGAAGAATATTTTTGCAATATTCTTCGACCACATTCATTTGATGTGCAGAAAGTATAATGATGGTACCTTGATTGACAAGCTTATTGATAGATTTTTTAATGACTTCTACATTAATGGGATCTAATCCAGCAAAAGGTTCATCCAAAAATAATAAATCTGGGTTATTTACAAAAGCAGAAATTAGCTGTATTTTTTGTTGATTCCCCTTAGAAAGTTGTTCAGCTTTCATATCTAGATATTCAGACATTCCAAGCTCGTCACACCAATCTAGGGTAGAACGTAAAGCTTCTTTATAGCTCATCCCACGAAGTTTAGCAAAATATATTAACTGATCTTTTACTTTTTCTTTTGTGTATATACCCCTTTCTTCAGGAAGATATCCAAAAGTCAGGGATTTTCTAGAGATTGGTTTGCCATTCCATAATATTTTACCACTATCTTTTGAAAGAATACCGAAGAATCATCCTGATAATAGTTGTTTTACCTGCTCCATTAGGACCAATAAGACCAAAAACTCCAGGTTCTGGTATTTCAAAAGAAACATTATCTACAACAGTTTTTCCATAAAAACTTTTAGAAACATTGTTAATAATAAGTCCCATAAAACCTCCTTATAGACCAATAAATTAATTATAAATATATCACACAAACAATGAAAAAACAACTGATATTTGACTATTTCCTTGAATTTTGCTATAATTATAGTGTAGTAAAGTCCAAGAGATTTAGGAGGAAAAAAACATGAAAATCATGAAAATGATTTTGAAAGTGATAGGGGTATTAATCCTATCAATACCGATGGGATTCATCGGGGGGATGCTAATCTCTTCGGCGATTTCATTCGTAGCATGTGTTACATGCGGGGCGATGTCAGATGGATTATCCAATCTGATAACAATATTATGCATCTTTCTAGTAGGGGTGCATAATGTCCTTCGGCTATTTGGCAAATAGTCGGAGGGAAAAGGGAATTTATTCCCTTTTTTTTATGAAATATAGTATTTTTAAATAAAATATGATAAAATATAAATATATAAAAATAGGAGGTATAGTATGGAAGATGAAGGAGTAGTAATTTCAGAAGTTGATCTTGCACAAGTGAAAAAAAAGGAAGAGTTTGATGCAAATATTATATTTATTGTAAATCAGATGAAGGATTCTGGTAAAACAGAAATGATACAAGACGGGATATTAATTAAAGCAAATGAAGATGGATATGATATGTTTCTTGAGGGAACAGAAATAAAATTTGGAACTATTAGTAAAGAGAGTATTATTGAGTATGATGTTAAAGTAATAGAACAATATAGAAAATATTTAGAAGAACAAGACTTAGAAGATGAAGTGTTAGGAAAACTTCCAGAAGCAGATGAACTATTTAAGATACAAGAGGATGAAAAGAGAAGAAGAGAAGAAATTCAAGAAAACCACGAAAAAGAAGATGAAGAAAAAGTTCAAACAGAAGGGAAAGAAAAAACTGAAGAAGAAGCTGAAGAAGACAAAGAAAATAACGAAAATAATGAAGAAAAGACACCAGAAACTGCTGAACAACAAATAGAGCCACAACCTAATTGGATAAAAGTAAATTTAAATAGACAGGCAGATACGATAGAAACAATTGGAACAGAGATAGGAAGAAAAGCAGGGACGAGTATTTCTGAGATGTACATTGTGCCAGATGAAAAAAATATATATAATTATAAAATTATGGTAAAAACTAATGATGGTTATAAAGAAGTAAATATGCGAAAAACTGCTGGAATTAATCCAGCTCAAAAAATCACCGTATTAGATAATAACGGAACAAAAGAAGTAGTCGCTGTTCAAATGTTAGAAATAAATAATAATAGAATGATTGCAATTACTTATGGAGGAGCACATGATATAAAAGCTCTAATGGCAACAAGAGAAGGAAATGATTATGTAGGTTTAGAAATTGTAAATAATCAAAAACAAGGGGAAACAGGTAATAAGCCATCTGAAATAAGAGAAAAGGTAGGATCGAGAATGAATGCTCAAGAATTAAATCATGTTTTTCTAGAAATTAAAGAGCTGGAAAAAAGAGGAGTGACAAAAGATGTAGATATTTCAAAAGATGCAGGGGGAATTGAAGTACAAGAATTAAGTGAAAAAGGCTATTATAAGGCATTAGTTAAAAATATTACAGAAGATTTAAGAGCGAAAGTTTCGCACGCAAGTGAACGAGAATTGTATGCTATGGCATTAGAAATAGCAAAGAGAGTAACTGATGATGATATTGATTATGATGAAGCAACACAGGATGCAATAGAGAAACAAAAAGAGCAAGAAGATCCAAGGAAATCAAATACAAGAATTGGATAAATAAATTTTTATCATAAAATATAAAAGAAAACGTATAATATATTAGGAGATGATAATTTGAAAAAGTTTCTAATTATTCTTAGTATATTTACGTTTTTTGTTTTGCCAACAAAAAGCTTAGCAATGACAAATTATGAAAATGTTGGAACAACTACAGGACTTGTAAATACCACTGCGTTAAATGTAAGAATGGGACCAGGTACAATGTTTAAAACAGTTGGAACAATTTATAAAAATGAATATGTAAGAGTATTCGCAAAAATAGGTACATGGTATGTTGTGCAAACAGATAGTGATATAATAGGTGCAGTTAGCACGAAATATATTAAGCTTATATATCCAACAAATAATGATAGCACAAACAATACCACTAATCAAAATGGCTTGACTACTGAAGAACAAGAGGTTTTTGATTTAGTAAATAAACAAAGGACAGATAATGGGCTAAAAGCATTAAAGGTAGATTCAAATCTTCAAAAAGTAGCAAAGGAAAAAGCAAATGATATGGTAAAAAACAATTACTTTGCACATAATTCTCCAACTTATGGCTCGCCATTTGATATGATGAAAAAGTTTGGAATATCATATAAATCAGCAGGAGAAAATTTAGCTGGAAATTCTACAGGTAAAAGAGCAGTAGATGCATGGATGAATTCAGAAGGACACAGAGCAAATATTTTAAATAGTAGTTTTAATTATACAGGAGTTGCTGTGGTAGAAAGCTCAAAATATGGTAGAATTTACGTACAGATGTTTATTGGAAGATAAAATAAAAAAAACACGTAACAGTTATTCCCGTAAGAGAATAAGAACAAACTTATGTAGGAAATAATAACTAAATTTGACAAATTTATGAAAAGAGAGTATAATAAAAGAGGTGTTTATTTAAGGAGGAATTAATTTTTTATGAATAAGCAAAAATTAACATCAAATACTGCAAAAAAGATAATTTTGATTAGTATAATATTTGTTATGATGTTAGGGATTTCTGTATTTGCTGGAACAGCTAAATTAAATAATGTAAAAATTAAATTTGCAACAAATTATGAAATAACAGTTATGACATCTAAAACAAAGGTTGAAGATATATTAAAAGAAAATCACATTATATTAGAGGAAAACGAAGTTGTATCACCTGCATTAGGGGAAAACATAGATGAAAATGGATTAATTATTATTTCATTAGAAGGAAATGAACCAGTAAAAAAAGCAGAAGCAGAGACTATTGTTGCTACAGAAGATATTGTTAAAGAATATTCAAATATTACAGAAAAAATAGTTGTTGTATTAGAGGACATACCTTTTGAAACAATTACAAAAGATGTATCAAATGGTTCTTTATCTACAACCAATAAGGTTTTACAATACGGAAGAAATGGACAAAGAAAGGTTTCTTATAAAATAACATATAAAGATGATATAGAAGTTGCAAGAGAAGAACTTTCTTCTGAAATAATCCGTGAGCCAGTAAATAAAATAGTTCAAATACAAACAAAACAAATAACATCAAGAAGTAGTAATTCTAGAGTATCTAGTACATCTGGAAAATCTGGAGTATATAAAGTAACAGCATACTGTTCTTGCGCAAAATGTTGTGGTAAAACAAATGGAATTACAGCTTCAGGTACAAAAGCAACAGCAAATCATACAATAGCAGCTCCTTCAACTTTCGCATTTGGAACAAAAGTAAAAATAAATGGCACAGTGTATGTAGTTGAAGATAGAGGTGGAGCAATCCAAGGAAACAGAATAGATATTTATATGAATTCACACCAAGAAGCATTAGCTTGGGGAGTAAGATATTTAGAATTAGAAGTTTTAGAATAAAATGCAAAAAAAAACGACTGAGTAAGTCGTTTTTTTGATGTTAAAATTTAAGAATTATATTAACATTAATCTTTTTAAGATTTTTTCTTTTGGTGTAAAAACCATATATTTTATAAAATATTTTTGCAATGGATTAAAAAACACATCTAATAATAAAATGTCTTTTATTTTAAATTGAACTCCTTTGTTTCTTAAATAATCACAAGTAAAAAGTTTGCATGGAAGACATTTTGCATTGCAAGTATAGTTCTCATGATTTAAATACTCACATTCTATTAAATTTGAAAAAGAGCAGAGTTTCTTATGCTTAGGATGTTTACAGCAACCTATAACAGAAACTGCTTTACCATTTTGACATTGGTTATCCTTAAAATCACATAGATTTTTTCCATAGAAATAACTATCTAAATAATCACATACTACATCATAAATATAATTATATCTTTCTAATTTATTATTACATAAAATTGCATTAATTGCTAGAATAAACTCCTGTTGCAATTTGTCATTTCCGTTAAAGCTAATTGCGTATCCGAGTAATATTTTTTCACTTTCTCGGATTCCAATTTGAATATTTTTTTTTGCTAATTTGTTTTTTATATTTAGTAGTTCCTTTAATATTGATTTATATCTTTTTTTATCTAATTCATCAAAATTAATTTTAAATAAAATTTTATCTTTTTTTAATATGTTAGCTTTTTGTATGTTAATAATATTAATGGCGTATTCTGGTATATTATTTTCTATTTTTATATAATAATTTCAATAA
>SAMEA3663267__coassemble_25_pt1 | contig 62469 bp, 57 predicted proteins | sample SAMEA3663267__metabat2_low_PE_011 | metagenome-assembled genome bin SAMEA3663267 (sample SAMEA3663267) | pig gut metagenome | biome: pig gut; feature: pig-associated habitat; material: faeces | place: China | collected 2013 | reverse complement strand
TAGGTTTTTTAGATAAAATCAAATAATATTTTATTATTAATACAATCAGATAATAAATAATAATAAATAAAATATATGGAGTTTTAGTTGTAGCTTTTAAAATATCGAGTTCTGCTATATATTTAGCACTTTTAGATAATAAATTTATAGCAACATTTAAAGGTTCTGCAAATATTTTTGATAAATTTAAAGATATAAAAGAAATAGAGATATTAATTACTCCATATAAAAATATTACTGAAACTAAAAAAGTGGCAACAAAACCTGATAATATAAACGACATAGAAAGCATATTAAATTCTAACATTGTTATTGGTAAAATCATAACTTGCGCAGACATTGATAATGCCAAAATATCTGCTATTTCTTTATTTGCAAATTTATTTATTAGCTCTTTAAAATTCCCCATAAACAAATAAATTCCAAATGTTCCAAGGAAAGATAACTGCAATCCAATATTTTGTAATAGATATGGATTATATAAAAGAATAATTAATAAAGAAAAAAATATTGAATTTAAAAAATCATCTTTTTTATGAAGTAATTTTGATAAAATTGAAATTATAGCCATACTTACAGCTCTTACAACTGATGGAGTAAAATTAGTAAGTGCAGTAAAGAAAATTAAAAATATAATTGAAATAATCTGCATTTTCCTTCTAGGAAGTTTTTTTAAAATAAAAGATACACCTATTATAATATATGAAACATGCATGCCGGAAACAGCCAATATATGCGACATATTGCTTAATTTGAAATTAGAAATATCAGACTCCTCTATTCTGCTTTTTTCTCCTAATATTATTCCTAATAATATCTCTGAAGTTTCTTCTGGTAAAATTGTTCTTGCCTTATTTATAATAATTTGCCTTACTTTTTGAATATAAACTAACAGATTCCATTTTATTCTACCGGTTCTTTGAATGTTGCCTTTCCCCTTAAAAGATCCATATATACCTTGTAATTTAAAATATGAAACCTTGCTAGTTTCCTTATAATTCCCTGGGCTGCTTTCTATAGGCAATAATTCTACTTTCAAATTTACATAGTCTCCATACTCTAATTTTTCATTGCTTTTATCAACATATATTTTATATTTTTTTCTTTTTACTTTTATAATATATACATCTGAATATTTCTGTTCTTCTTTTTGGCTAACAATCATTCCTTTAATTTCAGTTAAGATTTTTGCTTTTTCGTAGTTTTTTTTAAATTCAAGATTTTTATATAAAATATATACATTCCCAGCAATTGCAGATATTGCAAGAATTATAAAAAATTTATTTATAATTTTATATAATTCTTTTCTTATTGGAAAAATTTTTAAAATAAGCCATATTATACAAACAATAAAGGCTATACTTTTTAAAAAGTATAGCCCATATATTATACCTATAATATAGCCTATCGTAATTAATACAATTGGTCTATTTATAGCATTCCCCCCTTTAATATGTTTGAGTTGCAGAGATTAAATCCTTAGAAACATATCCTGTAATTTTGTCTTGATAATTTACTTTATACCAATTACCTTCTTGTTCTAAAATTTTAACACCTGTATTTAGAAGTAATGTTGTAATTACTTTTGATTCTGTTGTTGGCCCTTCTCTAACATTTGCTGAGTCAACATTTATATAACCTCTAGTTAGTTGTGTTTCTTCCGCGGTTTCAATAACTTCTGGAGTTTCTTCAACTGTTGGCTCTTCTACTACTGGTTGTTCTTCCGTTGGTTCTTCTTGTACTGTTTGTTCAGGAATGTCTACTTCATTGTTTAAAACACCTGTAATTCTTGCTTTTCTTACCCAACCTGTAATGCTATCTGAAGTAATGTATGCCCATTTTCCTACATCCTCTATAATTGTCACTTGCGCACCTTTTGCAAGTGTAGTAATTGTTGTAGAAGTCATTGTTGGAATTATATACACATTTGCATCCATCTCCATAGTCATTACTGCATCTTGGTTTATTTCATTTCCTAATACTTGTGTAATAGGTTCTTCTGTAATTTGTTCTTCTACTTTCAAAAACTCAGCAAATAAATATCCTTCTTGTCCTTTATAATTTACTTTGTACCATTCACCTTCTTTTGCTAATACTTCTACTTCTGCTGAATTTGGTACTGTTGTAATTACTCCTGCTGATTTACTAGGTTCTTTTCTTAATATCAATCCTCGTGTTGTATTTATTACAACTCCTGTTGTAGCAAATACTGCTGTTCCAAATAATATCATTGTAATTGCAATTATTAAAATTCTCTTTAATTTCATATTGCACATCACTCCTTTTTCGTTGTAATTATATATTGTTATATAAAAAATGTCAATAATAGGCTTTACTCTAATAGTTAATTATTATTTTTAATCTGCTACATCTCTCGGGAATTGATATTTCACAAAAAATATTATCTATTAGCTTTTCCTGTTATTTCATTCATAAATTCATTAAATCCATATTCATTTACAAAATAATTATATGGATTTTTTGATAAATTTTCTTGAATAGCTACTTTATCTCTATATAATTTATTTGTTTCTCTAGGTTCTTTTAAATAGTTAAATAAAATGCCATCCAAATAAGATATATAGAACACTTCTCTTTCGCCGTGAGCTATAAACTCAATAATTTCTGTTATTTGCTTATCCTGTCCTCCACCAGATTCTTTTATTCTCTTATGCTCAACTATAATAAATTTATCATTATATCTTATAAACAAATCTGGCATTTTCCCTTGATGTTCTTTTGCAAATTCAAATTGTATGTTGTTTTGTTGTAAAATTTTTTTAAATATTTTCTTATCTCCATTATCTGGCAATAGATAAAATACCTTATTAGAACTATCGTCTGGGTTATATCTTGTTATATCATATTTATCACATGATTTCTTTAATTTCTCAACTCCCATAACAGATTTTCTTTTATGGCTATAACTATCTGTTAAAACTTGAAATACTATATTGGAATATCCATATTTTTTATACATATTATGCCTATCTTCGATATAATTCTTAATGATGTATTCTTTTTCCTGTAATGTAAGTTGAGATAAATACATATAATATGTTACATCATATATCATTATATATTGTGAAAAAGGACTATAATTCATCCCTTCTACTTTTAAACATTCATCAATTTTTTCAATTATTTCTTTGTTTTTGGAAATATCATTTTCTTCATTATACTTTTTGTATTTGTCTAATAATTCTATAAGTTCTTCATTTGCATTTAGCAACTCATTATTATTTTCATTATCTGGAAGTACTATTTTGTTTCTAATATCTTTTGATGTGTAATCAATACTTGCAACTTTATTTTGTAAGCATTTTTCAAACAACTCTATATTGTTTAACATTGTTTTGCCTCCATCTCATTTAAATTACCAATTGCTTTTTCTATAATGCTTCTAGCAGTTTTATAATCTAATCTTCTTCTTCTTTTTCCATCCTTTGTATTCCCTTTAAATGGAGAAAGAGTAATATCTTTTGTTTCCTCTCTATATTCATTTAAAATACGATTACACTCTTTTACTAATTGTTTTAATTCAATATTACTGCAATCCAAATCAATAATTGTTATTAATCTAGAGCTAACTTTAATTTTTGAAAGATCATATTTTAATTTATCTACTTCCATAAACTCTATTCTTTTATCTGCTGTTGTTAAGTCAACAGCTCTTAAAGCCAAATTTCCTTCTTTTGCATTAAATTTTATTGAATAATCATTTTTAGGCTTTAATTTCAATTCATTAAAATATGAATAATCATTTAAATATTCATCATCTGCATATACTTTAATATATGGTGGTATTTTCTTAACATTATCAAAACAAACTACACATACTGGATTTTCTGTGTCTGCAAAAGGATTTTCTGTAAGTATTGTTATGCTATAAATTCTCTCTAAATGCTCTTTAAAAAATGTACTATTAATATATGTCTCAGGAACAATAACTACTGCAAATTCTTGTGCTTCTAATATTTTATCTATTGCTAGTTGATATAAATCTGTATGATACATAAAATATTTATTTAATTTATCATTTATTAAATGTTTTCTACTTGCGCTATATTTTGTTAAATATGGAGGATTTGTAATGATAATGGCATTATCTATATGCGGTATATTTTCTAAACTGTCATTGTATATCCATTTAAGTGAATCATCAATATCTAATCCTACACATTCTTCTATTCCATATTCATCAGAGATTTTTAATAAATCTCCTTCTCCTGCAAATGGATCATATACAATTTTACATTTTGAATCTTCTATAAATTTTTTAATTTGTGGCTTTAACCATAAATCTTTCTTGGTAAAATATTGACCAAAAGTTTTTTTATCTAACATTTTATTCTCACCATTTTTTCATTATTTTATCATAGATTTTATATTAAATCTACCACTAATTTTTTATCTCTAAGTTTGCGTATTTTGCCATTAATCTTTTATGACCTACTTTTTCAAAATTAATATCTAATTTTAAATCATTTTCTTCTGGTTCTATGTCGCTTATTATGCCTTCTCCAAATTTTTTATGATATACCGTTTGTCCTATTTTAAATTTATTTAAGTCTACAAATGCTTCTTGTGGCATTGCAACAGTTTTTAAAAAGCTTTCTGCAGTTCTAAATTGATATGTAGGTTTCTTTGCAGTACTTGTAAAACCTTCTTTATATCCTCTTACTTCTCCATTAAAGTTTTGCTCTACATATTTATTTGGTGTCTTATTGATGTTTTCTGAGCCTTTTAGCATTTCTTTAGGTATTTCTTCTATAAATCTTGAAATCTTATTACACGTAGTAGAACCAAATATTGTTCTTTTCTTTGCGCATGTTAAATATAAAAATCTTTTTGCTCTTGTTATTCCTACATAGCATAAGCGTCTTTCTTCTTCTAATTCTTTTTGCTCTCCTATTGACCTAAAACTTGGGAATACGCCTTCCTCCATTCCTACTAGAAACACAACAGGAAACTCTAACCCTTTTGCCATGTGTAGTGTCATTAATGTAACAGAATCTTCAGTATCTTCAACTTGATCTATATCACTAGATAAAGTTATGCTATCCAAAAAATCTGCAAGTGTATTTTCTGCTGATTCTTCTTCAAATTCTCCTGCTACAGTCAAAAATTCATTGATATTCTCAATTCTGTTTTCTGCTTGCAAAGTGCCTTCTACTTCTAATGCTTTTATATATCCTGTTCTATTTAATATTTCAGTAATTATTTGTGTTACTGTCATATTATTTTTATTCTGAGATACTTCTTCTATTGATTGAACAAATTCTCTCGAATTTAGATACACTTTATTTAAGCCATATTGTTCTGCTTTTTTTATAACCTCATACATTGAAATACCATTTGCTTTTGCTATTTCTTCTATTTTATCTAGGCTTGTCTTTCCTATTCCGCGTTTTGGCTCATTTATTACTCTTTGCACACTTAAATTATCTGCTGGATTTTGTATTAATCTTAAATATGCAATTGTGTCTTTTATTTCTTTTCTTTCATAAAACTTTAGCCCACCTACTATTTTATATGGCACATTTTCTCTTCTTAAAATGTCCTCAATACTACGAGATTGAGTATTCATTCTATACAAAATTGCAAAATCTGAATACTTAAAATATTCTTCTCTTTTTAAATGTTCTATTTGCTGTACTATAAAATTTGCTTCATCATATTCATTATCCGTTATTGCAAGTTCTGGTAATTCGCCTTCTTTTTCTTCTGTCCAAAGTTCTTTTTCATATGCCTTCATATTATGCTTTATTACTGCATTTGCCGCTTCCAATATTGGCTTTGTCGACCTATAGTTTTGCTCTAATTTAATAATCTTTGTTCCTGGGAAATCCTTTTCAAAGTTTAAAATATTTCTTATGTCAGCACCTCTAAAAGAATAAATTCCTTGGTCATTATCTCCTACAACTGTAATATTCCCATAACATGATGAAAGAAGTGTAATTAAAGTAAATTGTGCTTTGTTTGTATCTTGATATTCATCCACTAATATGTATTTAAATTTTTCTGAATAATAGCTTAAGCAATCTGGATTTTCTGTAAGAATTTTTATTGTATAATTGATAATATCATCAAAATCTAAAGCGTTGTTTTCTTTTAATCTTTTTTGATATTCAGTATATATCTTTGAAATAACTGTTTTTCTATATTCTCCGTTTGTCCTTACAAGATATTCTTCTGGCTCTAGCATTTCGTTTTTTGCATTACTTATTTCTGATAAAACACCTCTATCTGAAAACATCTTATCATCAATATTTAATTCCTTCATAATTTGTTTAACCAATGTTCTTTGGTCTGTTGTATCAAATATTACAAAAGAAGTATTAAAACCAATTCTATCTATATATTTTTTTAATATTCTTAAACAAATAGCATGAAAAGTTCCAATCCACATATCTTTTGAAACTTCTCCTATAATATTTTCAATTCTTGTTTTCATCTCTTTTGCCGCTTTGTTTGTAAATGTAATTGCTAAAATATTCCAAGGGCTTACATGTTTTTCATTAATTAAATACGCAATTTTGTGTGTTAATACTTTTGTTTTTCCACTTCCTGCGCCTGCTATTATCAAATTTGGTCCTTCATAATTTATAACCGCTTCTTTTTGTCTATCATTTAATCCTTCTAATATATCATTCATTTTGTTTATATCATTCCTTTTAAATTATTTCTAAAATATATTTTGGCATATCTACTTTCTCATCTACTATTTCGTATGCTTTTTTTACCTCTTCTATTGCCAACTTTCCTTTTTCTTCATCATTCGCATGTACATAACCTAATATGCATCCTCTCTCTACCTTAGAGCCTATTTTTTTATTTAAAATAAATCCTACAGATTTATCTATACTATCTTCTTTCCTTATTCTTCCTGCTCCTAAAGCTACAGATGCTCTTCCGATTCGCTCTGCTTCTAAAACTTTAACATATCCTGATTTATCTGATATTATAGGTAAAATATATTTTGCTTTTTCAAATTTTTCTAAATCTTCAATAAAAGTTATATCTCCACCTTGATTTACTACAAGTTCTAAAAATTTCTTATATGCTTTTCCATTACTGATATTTTCTAAAATCATATTTTTATTTTCTTCGATATTATTTCCAATACCTGCTAATTTAACTATATAACTTCCAATAGTTAAAACAATTTCTTTTACATCTTCTTGCATATTGCCTTTCAATGCTTCTACAGCTTCTTTAACCTCTAAAGAGTTACCAACAGCATATCCAACAGGCTCTTCCATGTTTGTAAGTACACATACTGTTTCTCTATTTGCTAAATTGCCAATATTTTTCATAATATTTGCAAGTTTTATGGCATCTTCTTCTGTTTTCATAAAAGCACCGTTACCTACGGTCACATCTAATACGATTTTTCCTGCTCCTGCAGCTATTTTTTTGCTCATAACACTAGATGCAATAAGTGGCATACTTTCTACACATCCTATAGCATCCCTTAGAGCATATAATTTTTTATCTGCTGGTGCTAAATTTGCTGTTTGACCAATTAAGCTTATTCCTATATTTTGCACATTTGCAATAAATTTTCCCATTGCAACATCTGTTTTAAAACCTGGTATTGATTCCAATTTATCAATAGTTCCACCTGTAAAGCCTAAACCTCTACCAGACATTTTTGCAACAGGAATTCCAAGTGATGCAATAATTGGCATCAAAATTAATGTTATTTTGTCTCCTACTCCACCTGTACTATGCTTATCTACAACTGTTCCTCTTATTTTAGATAAATCTAATATTTCGCCTGATTTTGCCATTTCTAGTGTTAAAATAGTTGTTTCTTTATCTGTCATTCCATTTAAGTATATCGCCATAACAAGTGCTGCTGCATGATAATCTTGAATATTACCATTTACATACTCTTTTACAAAATATTTAATTTCTTCATTATTTAGTTCCTTTTTATCTCTTTTCTTTTCTATAATAGTTTGAATATTCAAATTTTTCACTTCCTAACAGAATTTTATATCATAATTTTTTTTACACTATATAAAATTTTTGGTAAAACTTCTTCTATGTATTGGGCATAAACCATATTGTTTAATCGCCTCAATATGCTTAGCTGTACCATATCCTTTGTTTTTTATAAATTCATATTCTGGATAGATTTTGTCATAACTTCTAATTATTCTATCCCTTGTCACTTTGGCAATAATTGATGCTGCAGCAATACTATATATTTTTGCATCCCCTTTAATGATAGATATATATGGTATTGATAATGTATCGATTTTATCTAAAGCATCTACTAATATAATTTCTGGTTTTATTTTTAAGTTTGAAATTGCTTTAGTTAGCGCTTCTTTTGTTGCATTTAAAATATTTATCTCATCAATTCTAGTTTCATCAACAATTCCTACACTCCAATCAACAGCTTCATTTGTTATTTCTTCATAAAGTTTTTCTCTTTTTGCTTCAGAAATCTTTTTTGAATCATTTATACCTTCTATAAAAGATGTTTCTCTAAGAATTACAACTCCTACCACAACAGGTCCTGCTAGTGGTCCACGGCCAGCCTCATCAATTCCTGCTATTAATTTTACTCCCTCTTCGTATAGATTTTTTTCATATTCTTTTAATTGGTTCAATCTTTTTTCTTCTTTTTCTTTCATGTTACTTCCTTTTTTATATTGATAATTCTTGTAATTCTGTTAAAGAATAATATATCAAATCATTATATTCATATCCTTTTGAAAAATATATTTCAGATGTAGTATAGTCTACAATATAAAATGTTTGTTCATCTGTTTTTATTGTTCCTAAACCATTTTCATTTAGCGCTTCTTCACCCCATATATATATATCATCCTCTACATTTAAATGGTCTAATAATCCATCACTTATTACATAGGTATTTTGCTCGCTATATAATATACCTGTTAATTCTTCTATCTCCTTAAATAAATATTTTTCATAAATTGTTTGTGATTTTCCTTGTATTAAAAGCATATTTGTTTTTATATCTTCTAATTTTGCTTTGTCAATTGCTTTTGTCGAAAAATCCACCACAATTGTTGCTAATATAATCATAATTATTATTGTAACTATTAAAGCTATCAGTGTTATACCGTTGTCTTTTTTCATTTAAATTCTCCTCCCATTTGATAAATTATATGGTTTTAATTACTTTTCAAATCTTTCTTAGATTATACACTATCTTCTCTTTTTATTTCAACAATATTTAAAAAGTATTTTTAATATTTTTCAAAAGTATTTTTAATTTTTTTTTAATTTTTGTATTGTAATATTAGCTTAAATTGATTATTATAATATTATGTGGAGGAATGATTTATATGAATGATAATTTTGATGGATTTTTTGATAATAAAAAAGAACATAACAGCTTCTTTTCTAGGTTTTTTATACCTTTTTTTTCAGGTATTTTAGGTGCTATATTAGTACTTTTAATTTATTTATCTTTAATTGATAATAGCTCGATAGAAGAAACACCTAACAATACATCTACTATTACTACTTCTACTCAGCCTACTATAAGTCAAATATCTTTATCTGATTTTTCTAACACGTCTGTCTATGCTGCAAATAAAGCATTGCCAACTATTGTAGGTATTGAAGTTGAATTTACAGTTAACACATATTTTAATAGAACTCAAACTGCAACTGCTAAAGGCTCTGGAATTATTATGAGTTCCGATGGCTATATTTTAACAAATAACCATATTATTAGTTCATCTGATTCTTCCTTATTTTATGAAGTTTCAAAAGCAACTTCAATAAAAGTTTCAATTTATAATGATGACACACAATATGAAGCTACAATTATTGGTACAGATGAACAAACTGATTTAGCTGTACTAAAAATCGAAAAAGAAGGTTTAACTCCTGCAGAATTGGGTGATTCGGATTCCATATTAGTCGGTCAATTTGTTTTATCTGTTGGTAATCCTTTAGGCTTGCAAAGCTCTGTTACATCAGGGATTATTAGTGCTTTAAATAGAGAAATTACTGCAGAAAATGGTACTATTTATACAGTTATTCAAACAGACTGTGCAATAAATGCTGGAAATAGCGGTGGTGCCCTTGTAGATGGTAATGGCAAAGTTATTGGCATAAATACTTTAAAACTATCTGGAAGTGGAATTGAAGGAATGGGATTTGCAATTCCTATTAATGATACAATAGAAATCTACAATGAACTAATTAAAAATGGTAAAATAGCAAGACCTTTTATAGGTATTACTGGTGTTGATCTTTCAGAAGAACAAGCTAAATACTATAATTTACCTATTGGAATTTATGTTCAGAAAATAGAAATACAAAGCTCAGCTGAGGAAGCTGGATTGAAAATTGGAGATGTTATTCTTAAAATTGATGAAATTGAAGTAAAAACTATGAGTGAATTAGATAAAATAAAAAACACTAAAAAAATTGGAGATACTATTGTTCTTACGATTTTTAGGAGTGGTGAAGAAAAAGAAATTTCTTTAGTTCTTAAAGAAAAGCCATAATTCAATACCATTTTCTTAATTATTTAATGTAACTTTTTTTGAATTTTGCCATAAAATATCTTAGGTGATTTTTATGCAATTATTAAAATTAGGTTCAACTGGACCAATGGTAGAGCTTTTGCAAAGCATACTTATAAAACTTGGTTTTCTAAATGGTAAAATTGATGGTATCTTTGGTCCTAAAACCCGGCAATGCTGTAAAAATTTTTCAGCGAAGATTCGGTATAAACGCAGATGGTATTGTTGGGAAAAACACTTGGGACGCATTATTACCATACATTAATGGTTATACATATTACACAATAAAAAGTGGTGATACTGTTTATTCGGTTGCCAGAAATTTTAAAATAAATGTAAATCAAATACTTTTTGCAAATCCAAATATTAATCCTAACTATTTATCTATTGGGACAAAAATTATTGTTCCATTTGGCAATATTGTTCCTACAAATATTCAATATAGCTCTAATATTTTAAGACTTAATATATCTAGTTTAAAAACAGTCTATCCGTTTTTGCAAAGTGGAGTAATTGCTAGTAGTGTTTTAGGCACTTCTATTCCTTATATAAAATTGGGAAATGGCACCAATGACGTATTTTATAGTGCCGCAATTCATGCTAACGAATGGATTACAAGTCCGCTTCTTATGAAGTTTATAGAAGATTTTTGCTTAGCATATGTAAATAATTCTACTATTTATGGTTATTCCGCTAGAGAAATTTTTAAATATTCTTCTATCTATATAGTACCAATGTGCAATCCAGATGGGGTTGATTTGGTGACAGGCGAATTAAAAAAAGATAGTCCAGCATATAAATCTGCAAAAACTATTTCTAATAATTATCCTTCTATTCCATTTACAAGTGGCTGGAAAGCCAATATAAATGGTGTGGATTTAAATTTACAATTTCCAGCTCGGTTGGAAAAATGCAAAGGAAATCAAATATTCAAAAGGATTTACAAGCCCTGCTCCTCGTGATTTTGTTGGCTTTGGTCCCCTTACTGAACCTGAAAGTTTAGGTCTTTATAATTTTACTTTATTACATAATTTTAGGCTTATACTGGCATATCACACTCAAGGTAAAGAAATTTATTGGCAATTTCAAAATTATGCACCACCTGAGGCAAAAGAAATAGGAGAAATTTTTTCCAGTGTAAGTGGTTATAAATTAGCTGACGTTCCTTATGATTCTAGTTTTGCTGGTTATAAAGATTGGTTCTTACAAGAATATCGAAATCCTGGATATACTATTGAAGCAGGTCTTGGTGAAAATCCTCTTCCAATTTCGCAATTTAATGAAATTTATAATGATAATATTGGTATCCTTGTATTAGGTACAGTTTTAAAATAAGAAAGGCATTTCGCTTAGACTGTCTTCGAAGGAAGTGCGAAATACTCTGTAACGCAGATGGTTACTGCATTTTATTAACTTTTAATCATTCTCTCAAAGTCTTGTAATTATTTATTTACAAGACTTTGGTTGTTTTTTATATTAAAACAAATTTGGAAATTGTCTTACAATTCCATTAACAAAGAATTGTGACATTTTTAATATTTCTTTTTGAACTAAATCATAAGCATTTATATCTGCCACATAATCTCCTTTTAATCTAGCATTTACTTCATCTGTTGTAAGTTTTAAATGTTCATATAACATTTTACGTATTTCTTCTTTTGGATAAAATGGATTTATACTACTAAATGCTTCTGCCATGCTATCTGCATTTTGATACCATTTTTTATTTAATACGTTGGCTTGCTCTTGATTTTTATTTTTTAATGCTACAATTAAATCTTTTCCAAAATAGAATTTAGTTTTAAAAAATTAAAATATAGGCATATTAGTAATAGGAGCAGTTATCTAAACTGCTCCTATTTATATTTGACATTCCTCTATAGTTTTAATTAATTTTTTTGATAAATTATATGTAAAATTTAGCATATAAAAATATTTTTCTAAAAGTTCTTCATCTATAGCTTCTTTTTTTAATCCTCCTGCTTCGAACATGGCTCCTGAATGAAATCTTAAATATATTTCATTATACTTTATATAGACATCAAACTCCATATTAGTTTTTTCTCTGAATTCTATTAATTTCTCCATTATATCTGCTGTTAGTATTTGCATTCCTATTATTTTATTAGAAGCCTCTACATCAAAATATTTTTCAAATTTACTAGAATCCATTTTTAATTTATTTTTTGATAATATTCCCCTATTTCGCGTTATTCTTAATTCACTATCAATAGATTTATCCATTATAATTTTAGCAAATAATCCATGAAATATTGTCACTCTTCTTGTTTTAGTTTCTCCATTTGAATCTTCATAAGTTTCTTCTTTCTGTGTCTTTACTTCAGCCATTTGAATGCTATATTTATTATCTATTTGTGCTTCAAAATAATCTTCTGAATCATATAAATCATAGTGTTCATATTTAGGCTCTTTATAAATATATTGTGGCATTCCTTTTTGTGGAAAATATTCTAAGTTATTATAAAAATTGCTCATAAGTTTAGGTATTATTAGTTCTTTATATTTTTTATTATATTCATTTTTTTGTTTACTAAATAAAATAGTTATTATTACATATGCAAATAAATTTGCAAACACCATTATCATTATTTTCGGTAATATAAAAAACATCGAAAAACTATTATTTGTACTTGTTGTACAAATAAGTATTATCATCATGATACTTATTACTAAACATGTTATTAACCTTATTTTCTTTACTTTTTCATTTTCTTTTTTTGCTTCTTGCCAAATATTATTTAATTCACTGTTATCTGCATTTTGCAAATCTTTATATAATTTGTCAAATGTTTTCATAATACTAATCCTCAAAATTTACATTAATATTTTCTTTTTTATATTCTTCTATCTCAAATAATTTAGCTTCTTTAAATCCAAATAGTTTTGCAACGATATTTGATGGGACTGTATATATTTTATTGTTATAGTCAGTAACCTCTGTATTATATATTCTTCTTGCTGCTTGTAATTGACTTTCTAATTTTGTTAATGTTTTTTGTAAATTTAGATATTGTTCATTTGCTTTTAATTCTGGATAATTTTCTGCAACTGCTATAATCTGATTCATTTTATTATTTAACTTTTCAGCATTTTTAATATCTTTTGGTTGTTTCATATAAGTTGTTCTTAAATTTGTAATTTCTGTAAAAATTTCTTTTTCGTGTTTTGAATACCCTTTTACACATTCTACTAAATTTGGTATTAAATCAAATCTTTGATTTAAATACACATCAACTCCTGATTCTGCTTGTCTTACTTTGTTTCTTGCTTTTACTAGATTATTATATTTCGCTAATATTATAACTAATATAACAATCACTATTATAATTAGAACTTCCATGTATATTCCTCTTTTCTATAAATTTTCAATTATTACTTTATATATATATCCATTTTCATCATATTCGTATGATATTTCAAATTTATCAGAATCATCAAATGTTTTCTTTAAATCTTTTATTTCATCTGGATCTTTTGTTTCTATTCCCATATAATTAACTGTTATTTTTCTATCTTCCTTTTTATTGTTTGTAATAACTTTATCTAAAACTATTTTTAAAGTACTCCCTATTTTTGACCCTTGATACATTTCGAAGCTAATATTATAGCTATTTTTAATAATTTCATCTTCATCCTCAGAAATTTCATTATTATATATATTATTAAAATTATCTAAAGTAGTAGATACCCAATTTGTACCTTCATCAACAATGTCTGGTGTACTTTCAATTATATTAGATATTGTAGATATTTTTTGTCCTACAAATCTTCCTACAAATCTTCCTACAAAAACTACAATTACTAGATATATTATTGCAATACAAATCACTCCAATAATTATGTACTTTACTATTTTTTCTTTAGAACTTGCATTTCCTATTTTTTTATCTTCTATTATTGTGTTTTGTTCTACTGTTTCATTGTCATTAACTAATTCATCTACACTTATATTAAATATCTTACTCATTTCTACTAACTTATCCATTTCTGGTGTTGTTTGTCCTAGTTCCCATTTTGATACTGTCTGTCTTGTAACATTTAATTTATATCCAAGTTCTTCTTGTGATAACCCTTCCTTTTTTCTTAATTCAATTAATTTTTCATTAAATTTCATTTTTACATCCTCCTATTATTTTTTCGGTTTTACGATTTTGCTCGCAAAACTCTTGATTTTATTTTACTAGAAAAGTTGTAAAACATCTACCAATTTTGGTTTGAAATTTGTCACCTAAAATTAACATCTAGCTATTTTTAGCATAATTTCAGCACTTTTATTCTTAATACTTTTATTATAAACCACCATTTTTTATCTGTCTACTGTTTTTTTAGTTTTGTAATAAAATTTCTCTATTCCTCTAAAAGTATTGTGACAGGTCCATCATTTACAAGCTTTACTTGCATGTCTGCTCCAAATATTCCTGTTTCTACTTTTGGAATCTGTTTTTTTAATTCATCAATTATATAATTATATAAATTTATTGCCATTTCTGGTCTTGCTGCTTCTATAAAAGATGGTCTATTGCCTTTTTTTGTATCTCCATACAAAGTAAATTGCGAAACAAGAAGTAATTCTCCATTCACATCTTTTAAAGAAAAATTCATCTTTTCATTTTCATCTTCAAAAATTCTTAAATTTATTAATTTTTTTATAAGATAATCTGCTGATTGTTTTGTATCATTATGTGTTATTCCAATTAAAACTAGAAATCCTTTATCTATTTTGCCTACAACTTTATTTGCAACTTCTACTTCAGCCATTTTTACCCTTTGAATTAAAAATCTCATATAATTCCCCTTTAATATACTTCCAAATTTCTTAAATATTATCAAATTTTTCTTATTATTACAAGTAAATGACCCACATTTTCTTTATTTTTTATGTAAATTATGTTATAATATAAATATAAATTCCGGAGATACGCGGAAAAACAGTATCATTGGTTTTTACATTGCTATTGTAATGTAGCCAAAACAAGAAAGGATAATATTATGCCACGGTTCTTTTTCAGCCCCAGCCCAGACGCCCTATCTCTTTCCATCGAGCAAAAGCTCGGTGTAACCGGGCACGTTTTCACTGAAAAGTTCAAAGACTATAGTATTTCGTCTGTTTTCTTAACAAATTCAAAGTCCGTCATTAACTTTATAAAAAGCAATCCAGATAAAAACTTTGAGAGGATTCTCGAAGCTTGGAATATGTTTTCCAACTTTGAGACAAGGCATTATATGTTGAGATTATTTTTTTCGGCTCTCCTTGAGCCTCCAGTTAAAGTAGGAAAGAATGCTTATGCAGACATAACCAAGTTTACTCGTACTAAAGTTTTCTTTGGTATAAAAGATGGTTACGGCGATGGGCAAAGAGTTACAGATTCAATCTGTAACATAATCTTCGAAAGGGAATTTCTCCATAATATTCCTGCAAAAGAAGCAGAGAATACTTTATTTCTTCTTGAAGAAGAAGATGCTCCCGAGGGATACGAACATTGCAAATTTTACCATATGGTTTTACCATATGGTGAAACTAGTGAGCTAAACTAATATATCCTAAAACAGCTCCCACATTGTGGGAGCTGTTTCTTTGTGTCTTGCTACTTTAAAATCTTCTCTTTATTTGTCTTTTCAGCATTTTCTTTTAATATTTCCTTTTCTTTTTCTTTCGTTTTTAGATTATCTTTTGCAACAGTCATAAGTAATTTTATTCTATTTATTTGGTTTGATTCGCTTGCTCCTGGGTCGTAGTCTACTGGCGCGATATTTGCATCTGGGTACAGTGTTCTTATTCTTTTTATAACACCTTTACCTACTACATGATTTGGCAAACATGCAAATGGTTGAACACATACTATGTTCGGTATGTCATTTTCAATAAATTCTACCATTTCTCCTGTAAGTAACCATCCTTCTCCTGTTTGATTCCCTGTTGATAAAATTTCTTCTGCTAAATCTGCTATTTTCTCAATATCACATGGTGGTAAATACCCTTTTTTTGAACTTGCTAATGCTTTTTTATACCCTTTTTCTAACTTGATTAGAAGGTCTAATATAATTTCATTTATCTTTGTTTTATATGTTCTAGATTTTAACAAGTCATCTCTTTTAGGAGTATTTAATAAAACAAACTTTATAAATCCCATAAATTCTGGAATATATACTTCTGCGCCTTCCTTTTCTAGTAAATCCACTACGAAATTATTACCATAAGGATGATATTTTATTAATATTTCGCCCACAATACCAACTTTAGGCTTTTTTATAGATGTATCTAGTTCTATTTTTTCAAATTCATCTACTATTTCTTGTAATGTAGAATCAAACCCTTTTAAGCTTGCTTTTGATACATAGTCCTTACACTTTTCCATATATGCATTAAATACTCTATCAGTTTCGCCTTTATTTTTTTCATAAGCTCTGTTTTTATGTAATAAAGTCTGCAATAAATCTGCATAAATTACACCTTTTACTAATTTTAATATCAAAGGAACTGTTAATTTAAATCCAGAATTTTTCTCTAATCCTACCACATTAAATGATATTACTGGAACATCTTTATATCCTGCATCTCTTAGTGCTTTTCGTATAAACCCTATATAATTTGTTGCTCTACATCCACCACCTGTTTGTGACATCATAATAGCTACTTTGTTTTTATCAATATCATCACTTTCTAAAGCTTCTATTAATTGCCCCGTGGTTAATATAGATGGATAGCAAGCATCATTATTTACATGTTTCAAGCCATATTCTACAGTTTTAGGCGTACACTCCTTTAGCACTTTTACATTATATCCTTCTGTTTTTAATGCTTGTTCAAATAACTCAAAATGTATTGGTGCCATCTGTGGAATAATAATTGTATAATCTTTTTTCATCTCTTTCGTAAATTCTTTTCTATTTAATTCATATTCTCCCAAATTATTTCTCTTAGGGTTCTTCCTTTTCTTCATATTTGATAAAAGTGAACGTATTCTTATTCTTACTGCACCTAAATTGTTTATTTCATCGATTTTAATTAAAGTATAAATTTTACCGTAGCTTTTTAAAATTTCCTCTACTTGATCTGTTGTCACGGCATCAACACCACATCCGAATGAATTTAGCTGTACAAGCTCTAGAGATTTATTATGTCCAACATATTCTGCTGCTGCATATAATCTTGAATGGAACATCCATTGGTCAACAACTCTTATTGGCCTTTTTACTTCTGCTAAATGTGCAACACTATCTTCTGATAACACTGCTAAGCCTAATGAGTTAATCATAGCATCAATTCCATGGTTAATTTCTGGGTCTACATGATATGGCCTTCCTGCAAGTACAATTCCTTTAATATTATTTTCTTCTATATATTTTAAAGCCTCTTCTCCTTTTCTATGAACATCTTGTCTAAATTTTTGATATTCATTTTCTGCAAGAGTTATTGCTTTTTCTAATTCTTTTTTTGTAAAACAATATTTGCTAAACTCTGGAATTTCTAGCATTCTTTCTACTAATTCTTTTTTTGCAAAAGGTAAAAATGGATTAATAAATTCTATATCATCTCTTTCTAAATTTTCTATATTATTTTTCAAAACTTCTGAATATGATATTACAATTGGGCAATTATACTTGTTATTTGCCTTTTCATATTCTTTTCTTGAAAACATCATACATGGATAGAATATTGTTTTTACACCTTGGTTTAATAAGCTTATAATATGTCCATGGCTTAGCTTCGCTGGATAGCAAACTGATTCTGATGGCATAGATTCTATCCCTTTTTCATAAGTCGACCTACTACTTTTTTCAGATAAAATTACCCTAAATCCTAGATTTGTAAACAGAGTAAACCAGAATGGATAATCCTCATACATGTTTAAAACCCTTGGTATTCCTATTGTTCCTCTAGTTGCTCTTTCTTCTGATAATGGTTCATAATCAAAAACTCTTTCGTTTTTATATTTATATAAATTAGGTAAATCTTTTACTTCTTCTTGTTTTCCTGCACCTCTTTCGCATCTATTGCCAGATATAAATTTCTTTCCATTTGAAAAATGGTTCAATGTAAGTAAGCAATGATTTTCGCAACCTTTACATCTTGTATGTATTACAGTTGTCTTTAAATCAGCTAATTCTTCCTTTTTTAGCATTTTAGAAGTATATTTTGTATCCTTCATTGCTTCAAATTCCTCTTTTGCAATATATGCCACCCCATAAGCTCCCATAAGTCCTGCAATATCTGGTCTTATAACGTTTTTACCAACTATTTTTTCAAAAGCTCTTAAAACTGCATCATTATAAAAAGTGCCACCTTGTACAATAATATTTTCTCCTAAGTCTTCAACGTTCCTTATTTTCATTACTTTTTGAATAGCATTTTTTATAACAGAATATGATAGTCCTGCTGATATATCACCAACAGTATATCCTTCTTTTTGTGCTTGTTTTATTTTTGAATTCATAAAAACTGTACATCTTGAACCTAAGTCTACAGGGTTTCTTGACTTCAGTGCCTCATCTACAAATTCATCTATTTTTAAATTTAAACTTTTCGCAAAAGTTTCTATAAATGAACCACATCCTGAAGAGCATGCTTCATTTAGCATAATATTATCTATTGCACCATCTTTTATTTTGATATATTTCATATCTTGTCCACCAATATCAATTATTGCTGAAACGTCATTCATAAACATTTTGGCCGCTGTATAATGTGCAATAGTTTCTATCTCTCCTAACTCTAGATTTAGTGCTGTTTGTATAAGTTTCTCGCCATAACCTGTTGAACCTGCAAAGCGAATTACAGCTTTTTCTGGTAATTTAGTTTGCATTTCGCTTACCATTGCAATTACGCTCTCTAAAGGTTTTCCTTCATTGCTTGCATATTTTGAATATAGCAAATTACCTTCATTATCTATTAAAGCAATTTTACTTGTTGTTGAGCCTGCATCTATCCCTAAAAAACAATCTCCTTCATAATTTGATAACTCCTTTTTAGGTACTACTGTTTTTGCATGTCTTTCTTTAAATTCATTATATTCATTTTCTATTGTAAATAATGGTTTTAATGATTTTGATTCGCTTTCTTTGTAGCTTTTCAATAATTGAATTTTACTTTGTAATTTTTCCATTGTTATTGTATTATAATTTATTGAATCTAATGCAGCACCTTTTGCAACTAATAAATGTGCATCTTCTGGGCAAATTACTTGTTCTGGCTCTAATTTAAGTGTTTCTATAAATCTTTTTCTAAGCTCTGGTAAATAATTAAGTGGCCCTCCTAAAAACGCAACATTTCCTCTTATCGGTCTTCCACAAGCAAGCCCACTAATAGTTTGATTTACTACTGCTTGAAATATTGATACAGCAATATCTTCTTTTGCTGCTCCTTCATTTAAAAGTGGTTGTATATCTGTTTTTGCAAAAACTCCACAACGAGAAGCTATTGGGTATATTGTTTTATAATTTTTTGCAAGTTCATTTAACCCCATAGTATCTGTATTTAAAAGTGTTGCCATTTGGTCTAAAAATGCCCCTGTACCTCCTGCACAAGTACCATTCATTCTTTGCTCAATTGATTTCCCAAAATATATTATTTTAGCATCTTCTCCACCAAGCTCTATTACAACATCTGTTTTTGCAATATATTTTTCAACTGTTCTTTTGCATGCAACTACCTCTTGCACAAAAGGAATTCCTAAAAACTCCGAAACAGAAAGCGCCCCAGAACCTGTTAAAGCTAATGTTATTTTATTTCCTTTAAAATTTTCAATAATATCTTCCAAAGATTTACAAATTGTATTTCTAGTATCTGAAAAATGTCTTGTATATGTTGAATAAATTGTATTTAAATTATCATCCATAACTACTGTTTTTACTGTAGTAGATCCTATATCTAAACCTATGTGTAAAACTTTTTCCATAATATAAATCGTCTCCTTGTTATTAATAGCATTTAATTATTTTATAGTATGTTTGGTATTTTTGTCAAGTTTTGTCAAATTGTGACTAAACAAAAGGTGTTGATAAATACACTAGCGCCTTTGTGGATGTAGTAAATTTAACAAAAACACTATTATCTATAATAAAAAATATACTATAAATGTATAAATAACAATTATAGTATATATTACAAATATTAAATTTATTTTAAAATTTAGTATAAATATTGTATTTTATGAAGTTATTGCTCATTGTGAATTTATTTGCTACTTCTACATTTTTTTTATTAATATAACCTTCTTCAATTTCAGCACCTTCTTTAGGAGTAAATACTCCTGTTGTCGAAATATATGTGCCTAAGTTTGTTACCCAACTTCTATTAGAGAAAATTGCAATACCTTCAGTTGAATCACTTAGAATATCTTTCCCGATTATTAATCGTGAATCATATTCTACTCCAAATAAGTTAAGTAATGTTGGAAGCACATCAATCTGACTACCTACTTTTTCTACTTCAATTACTTCTTTCATTTCATTATTCCAAAGAATGAAGTTGCTTCTATTTACTTCTATTATATCATCTCTTTCGTATGAGCTTATTTGGTTAATTTCATTAACTGGTATTGTATATGGATAATGATCTCCCACTAAGGCTATTACAGTGTTATCTAACTTACCCTTTTTTTCTAACGTATCTATCAGTTTTTCTAATGCCCTGTCTAGTTCTATTTGTGTTGCTAGATATGCTTTTATCATTTGACTATATGGTAAATCTTGAACTTCTTCTCTATTTTTATATGCTATGCTATTCCCTTGGCTTATTACATATGGTGCATGACCACTTACTGTTACATAATATGTTACGAATGGTTCTTTCTCCATATAAAAGTCTGCTGTTACATCAACTAAATCTATATCACTTGGAAGCCAATTACGGCTCATTAATTGCTCTAATCCGTTTCCTAACCCCATATATGTATCAAATCCAAGTGTCCCCATTGTAATATCTCTTGAGTAATAATTATATGTCCAATTATGATATGCACTTGCATAATATCCAAGATTTCCAAAGCTATTCCCCAAAGCATATTTAATTGTAGGTTTTTCTTCTTTCCAAAGTTTTAATGTCCCTTGTGTTGGTATAAGGCCAGTTGTTGCTTGAAATTCTCCTCCTGTAGTACTTAAAAACACTGGTGAATAAAAGTTGTTAAATACAAAACCCGAATTTGAAAGTTTATACAATGTTGGAGTTAAATTTTCATCTACTGCAATATTATTAAATCCTTCTGCTAAAATAAATATTAGATTTTTACCTTTAAAATATCCTGTGTATTCATTTTTCTTAGTTGGTGTTGAATTTTCTATGTAATTATATATATTGATAAGATTTTTATCATTGGTACTACTTTTTAGTGTTTCAAAATCAATATCTATAATATTATCTTCATATTCGATATTTATTACTTCTTCCTCTTTTTCAGTTTCCTCCTCAGTATTTATAATATCTTCTTCAAACCCAAAAATTGTTCTTTGCACATCTAATTTAGTTGCCGTCAATAACCCAAAAATTTTGATGTTTTTTTCTGGTGCATTTACTTTAAAATAAAGATTATATAAAGAATATACTTCTTTTTTATCTATACACATAATGATGTATATAAGTATCACCAATATGATAATTACCATCATCATTTTAAGCACCGTTTTTTTCTTACATCTTGTATAACAAATTTTGTTTCTAAATATAAAGTACAAAATTAATGGCACAAGAAAAATGAGTATACTAAAGAAATATGTTTTAATAGCATCTATAATGATATCTGTAAAGCCTAATGCATTCCCTGCTAGACCAACAGTTGCAAAAGAAAATGGCACACTAAATAATTTAAAAAACACTAATTGTATTAAGAAATAAAGAGTAATAAGAATAGATAAAATAACATTTATTGATCTTGCTACACTTTCTTTAAATAAATTAACAACCATATTTATAACAAGTATTATTGGCATACTAAAAAGTATAGTATATAAAACATCACCAAATCCACAATTTCTAATTGTTATTAATTTAAAAACTATCTCTAAATAAATAATTAAAAATGCTATGTAATAAAAATAACTAATTTTTTTCTTTGATTCCTTCTCCATTTTTTTCTCCTTTTTGTCCTTCATTTTTTTTGTTTTTTACTAATAAAACTTTCCCTCTTTTTTCTATATATTTATTAACAATCGCTCCAAAAAGAACAATATATATACATAAATATATCCACATAAATAATAACATAACTGTTGTTAAACTTCCATATGTTACTGAAAATCCTGAAAACACATCTAAATAAATAGAAAACACATATGATATAACTATCCACCCTAACGTCGCAATCAATGCTCCTGGTAATTGATATTTTAATTTTACTTTATGTTTTGGTAAAAATTTGTAAATTAGTACAAATATGATAAACATTATAACATATACTGCTATTTTACTAAAACTAAAAATTAAATTTGTTATTCCTTTTATTTCTCCAAAATTCTTAGCTATAATTAGATTTATTTTATTACCAAAAACCAAAACTAATAAAGTTACTACAATTAACAATATAAATATTATTGTACTAATTATTGATTGCAATTTTATAGAAAAATAGTTGTACTTTTTTTTCACTTGATAAGCTGAGTTTAGTCCTTTACATAATGCAAAAAATCCTTTTCCTGCAGACCATAGCAAAAATAATATTGAAATAGATATTGTACCAATTGACTTTGTATATACCTCTTGTATAATGTCAAATATCAGACCTTTTACACTTTCTGGTATAATGGCTGCAAAAATTCCAAACAAAGTATTTTTATCTAATCCTAAAAATTGCACAACTGTTAATAATATCATTATAAATGGAATAAACGATAAAATTATGAAATATGAGCATTGTGCAGCATATTCACTTATTTTTGCATCTTCAATTGTATCTAAGAATTCCTTTATTTTCTCTTTTATAGTTAGTCACCTCAATTGTTTTTCTTAAATTTTCTAGATAAATGTTTATCTTTATATTTATATATTACATCTTTAAGATTTTTATTAGTTTTTAATGCAAAAATATAATGTATTTTATCTTTACTCTTTTCGGCATCTTCTCTAATGTTCTCTTTTAGTTCTTCTAGTCTTACTAATATATTATATTCTGTTGCAATTTTTCTTATTTTTACTGTTAGATTCATTGAATGAATAACATCAATTATTAATACGCCGAAAAACATTCCAATGAAAAACGAAAACATCAAATTGTTATATAACCAATTTATAGATTCTATAATAGTATCATTTACAAAGAAGTAATATATAGTGCTAATAACAGCCCAAAAAAATGTATATAATGGACAAATTATTCCTTGGATATTTCCCCATTCTTCAGAATAATCCCATAATTTTACCTTCATTCCTTTTATAAAAATTATTCCAGCAATATATTCAATTAGTGTCATTGCTATTGTCATAAATAATATAACCAAAATTTTTTGTAATATTAGGTTTTGTATAAAACTCATATCAACTTTTGAAATTAAATATAATGCACATAAACCGAACCCATAAATTGGAAGATATGGCCCCGTCAAAAAGCCTGGATTTATCCATTTTTTTGAGCTAATAAATCTTCTAAAAAATAGCTCCAATGCCCATCCTAATGTACTTCCTATAAAAAATAAGAACGCTAAACTTAAAAAAAATTTCATAAATAGTCTCCTTTTTTTAATTTATTTGCATTATACCATATTTATAAACGTTCTACAAATATTTTGTTAATGTTCAGACCAAAATTTTCAAATTAGTAGCTCCACGTGTCGGTTGCACTTTTCTTTTCGTGCTTTAGCCTAAGAAAAGAAAATGTCCAACCGACAGCAAAATGGAGCGGATTATATATTAATTAGTCTGAACTGTAAAAATATTTTTAAATTTTTTTATAAATTGTATTGACATATATATTTTTTAAGTATAAAATGTATTTACATTTGGCGAACACGTTTTCGTTTTAAATATAGGGGGCGTATATTATGAATATGTTAAATTTCCCAAAATTAGTATTTAATAGTTCTTATATAACTATTGCAATTCTAGGGAAAAACTACAAATTGAATATAAAATATTCTAATATTATGTCTGTTGAATTAGTTAAAAAATCTAATGAGATTGATATTAATTTACCAAGGAAATACAAAAATTGTGATAACTCTGATATCATCAATTTAGCTATTAGCAAATTATATGAAGATATTGCTCAAAAAGAACTTGAAGCTTCTTTGGAATTAATTAGACATATCTTAAAATTTTCACCAGATGATTATAAAATAGAACGAATTAAAAATGCATATTATAAATGCTCTAAAAATAAAACTCTTATTATCAATCCTGATATTGTACAATTTAGCAAAGAAATTATAAATACTACACTTTTATCTGCTTTTTGCAAAATCAATTTTAAAGCAAATTCTAATCAATATAAAACAGCTCTTGAAAATGGTTTTGCAAAATATGAGGCATACAAAAACAGCTTAAACTCAAGCCGTTCACTAAAGAAAGTTTCATAGTTTAAAAAAGTGGGAAATTAAAGATAAATTCCCACTTTCTTTTTAACAAATTATTTTTATTAATAAATTATTGTTGTACATAAAGCCTGTTAATGGCGCATCATTTATTTTTTCTATAATTGATACATCTATCATTGGTGAAATCACAAAAACAATTGCAAGAACCATAAGAACTAATAATACACCTTTAATTAATCCATATATTGTACCACCTAATTTATTAAATTGTTTTATTACTGGTATCTTTGTAATAACATCTGTAAGTAAGCTTACTATCACTAAAATTAATTTTACTGCTATAAATATTACAATAAAAACTAATACTCTTATTAATTTTGTAGTTAACTGATGTGCAATATTTTTTACTGTACCTACTTTATCTATTTTTAATAAATTAGATAAGCTTGTTTCCATTTGGATTGTTTGCTCTTGGCTTCCTCCATCTGGAAGCACCTTCTCCACAATTAAATTTTCAATCTTGTCATCTAAAGTTGTTTTTTCTATAATAACATTTGTTATAATTGAGCAAAGCATAAAAGCTAATATCAATGCAATAAAAAATGATAAAATTTTAATTAAAACTTTTACAAGCCCTCTTTTGTATCCTATAAAAGTTGATAACAATATTATTAATATCACTACCAAATCAATTACCATATAAATTCCTCCCAATATATCAATTTATAACGAAATAATAACAATTTTATCTTTATACACTATTCCTGCTATTTCATTGCTAAGAATTATTTCATTGATTTCTTGCATAGAGTGGTATTCTTTAACCATCCAACCATTGTTATTTATAAAAATTGCATCTGCCCCAAGATTTAAAGCGACCATGTTTTCAAATACTAATAATTCTTTCGGTTCTTCAACTTCATAAGTAACAATATTATCTGAGTTTGTATCTAAAAAGCGAAGCTCTATATTACCATCTAATACATTATTGTCGTTTTTTGCTACTGTAATTATTTTATTATTTAAATCTGCAAACAGTAAATTTTCTTTTGTAAAATCTACCTTTGACTCAATATAATTATCTTTTATTACTGTTATACTTTTATCATACATACAAATCAAATTATTTTTTTGATTATATTTTATTTGTATTATTAATTCTCCTAAATCTGACTTATACTCATTGATTACACTATTTCCTTGTTTAGCATCTTTAATTGTAAGCGTTTCTATTACAGATTTTACATCTATTCCTGAATAGTTTACTTTTGCAATTGCTAAAAATTGGCTATCTTCTGAAAGTGCTATATCTATAACATAATCTTCTGCAATATGCCTTGAAAAAATTTCTTCCCCATTTTTATCAAATACTGCTACTACAGATTTGTCTTCTGTTCCTAATATAGCAACTGCAACCATTCCGTTTTTATTAATAGCCACTTTCGCAATATTCCCTTTTACGTCCTGTTGCCATACAATATTTCTTCCAGAAATAACATATACCTTTTGTCCATTTTTTTCTGCTAAACAAATATAACTATCATTTGATTCAAATATTGGATTAGTTAGTTCTATATTTAAGCTATATTGCTCTTTACCATATTGGTTATATGCTTTTAATTCATTATCTTTGAATGTAAATATTTTATCTTTATATGCAAAAACATATTTTGCATCTGTTATTATTGTTGGTAATTTTTCTTGATATACATTTTTCATAAAAACGTACTTATCAAAAAATCTTCTAACCCTATCGTTTCTATCATATAATGTCGCAATAGCAGTAAGTATAACAATTATTAAAATAATAATAGCACCAACAATAATTTTTTTCTTATTACTTTTTTGATTTTTCAATATTAATCACATCCATAATATTTATATCAGTTAGTTACCATTTTTTCAAGCTTTTAATATAAAAAATATTTGAACTAGTCCTAAAAATCCTAACATTGGATATAGAAAATCCAATAAATTGCCAAATCCTAATGGGCTAAGGGCTATTCCTAATATTGATATTACATATAAAAATATTTTGTATTGTTTTTTATTTTTCGCAATATTATTAATAAAACTATAACCTGAAGATATCGCTGTAGTAAATATAGCAATTAGTACTACTATGCTATATATTATTTTATAAATTGTTCCTAAATTATTTACAATATACACCATCGGCATCTCAGTATTTAAAACTGTTTCAAAGTTGTTTGTAATTACACAAAAGATAGATATTGACATTATACTCATTATAGCAAAAGTTAATATTGAAGCAACTATCATCTTTGATTTATTATTTATTTTATCAGAAAATTTTAGTATTATTGGTATTAATGTTATCATATTATAACTTGCATATAATATAGCTTTTAGAATCCATCCGTTTTTCATAAAATTTTCATATCCACTTACACTAATTTTACCTTCTTTAAATCCCAAAGCAATAATTGTTATAACTAAAAAAGGTATTAATATAAAATTTATTTTTGTTATTTTATCGATATCTCCTTTTAAAACTATAATATTACATATAGTCACCCCAATTGCTCCATAAATAGTAGGAATACCAAATTCTTGATGAAAAAAGGCACCTACTCCAGCCACCATAACTATATATGATATAAATAAAAACACATTAAGCATATTATTTATTACATCATTTAGGAATCTATGCTTTCCTACCATTGTTTCTGTTAACTCTAAATATGTATTTATTTTAGTTTTTTTTGCAATTTTAAAGATTTTATAAATAATTAATCCTGAAAAACCGATTAGCAATAAATAGCCCGAAAAATCCCCATTTCCCAAACACATTAAAAAAAGTTAAAATTTCTCTTCCAGAAGCAAACCCTGCTCCAATTATTGTTCCAATAAATACAAAAACAATTTTTAGTATTATATAAATTCCTCCCTTCCTATGCTAACTAATATTATAAAACCCTATATTTTATTACTATTTTTTATATAAAACACTTGCTTATATCTTAAATAAATTGTATAATGCTTATATGATTTAAAGTTAACTTTTGTATAGAAGGTAATTCAATAAATAGCTATGAATCTCGTCAGGTTCGGAAGAAAGCAGCGATAAATAGTGATTTTATGTGAGCTACCTTCTATAGAGAAGTTAACTTTATGTAGATATAAGGGAGGAAAGATTTTGTCTTATACAGCTTTATATAGAAAATTTAGACCAACTACTTTTGATGATGTTGTAGGTCAAGAACACATTACCAAAACTTTAAAAAATGAAATTATTGCTGGACGCATTGGGCATGCCTATCTTTTTAATGGTAGTCGTGGTACAGGTAAAACCTCAGTTGCCAAAATTATGGCCCGTGCTATAAATTGTTTGAATCCCAAAGATGGAGAACCTTGTAATGAGTGTGAGATTTGCAAAGCATCACTTTCTGGCTCTCTTACAGATATTGTAGAAATGGATGCTGCATCAAATAACAGTGTTGATGATATTAGAGCAATCCGTGATGAAGTTAATTTTTTGCCAGCACTTGCAAAATATAGAGTATATATTATAGATGAGGTTCATATGCTTTCAACAGGTGCATTTAATGCTTTGCTTAAAACTTTAGAAGAACCACCTGCTCATGTTAAATTTATACTTGCAACAACTGAACCACAAAAGTTACCTGCAACTATTCTTTCAAGATGTCAGCGTTTTGATTTTAAGAGAATTTCTAAAGAAAACATTGTAAAAAGATTAAAAGTAATTTGTAAAGAAGATAATATTAACATTTCAGATAGTGCTCTAAATATTATCGCAGTTTTATCCGAAGGTGCTTTAAGAGATGCTATAAGCATTCTAGAAAGATGCATTCAAGATTCTAATAATGGAATAATTGATGAAAATAAAATTAGAGATTTGGTAGGAATACCAAAATTAGAACTTATATCTAAAATTTCTAAGGGAATTTTAGAAAAAGATGTACATACTGTAATTGAAGCTATTGAAGATATTTCTACACAAGGAAAAGACTTAGATAATTTTTTATTAGAAATTGTTAAATACATTAAAGATATTTTAGTATATAAAGTGACAAACAAATTAGATTTATATTCTGATGAAGATTTAAAATCTATTTCATCACTTGCAAATTCTACTTCTAAAGAACAATTAATATCATTAATATATGATTTATCAAAACTTGCAAATGATATGAAATTTTCTACAAGCAAATCAATTATTTTTGAAACTGGTCTTTTAAAAGAATGTTTAGAAATTATTCCTATAGAAGTAAAGCCAAGAGTACAATCCAATATTAATGTAATGTCAGAAGTTTATAATCCTGTTGCTAAACCTGTAATTCCAGTAAAAGAAGAACCTAAAGGAATAACAAAGTCTACAAAAGAAGTTAAGCCTAATATATCTACATCTGGCAATAGTTTAGAAGCTTGGCCAAAGATAATCGAAAACATAAAAAAAGATGGTAAAATGATGATTTATGCTAACTTACTTGGTACAACAGCTATTCAGGTAAATGACCAGACTATCGAAATACATTTTTCTAAAAAGATGTCTGATTTTGCAAAAAAAGTTTTTGAGGAACATGAAAATAAAAATCTAATTGAAAAGTTTGTTTCCATGGAATGTGGAAATCCTATGAACATTAGATTTGTAGAAAATGATACTACAAAAAATACTAAAGGAAAGAAAAATGAAATAGAAAATATTGCTGAGGAACTAGATATTCCTTTCAATGTTATAGATGGATAAATTTTTAAGGAGGTTTTATATGTCAAAAAGAGGTGGATTCCCTGGTATGGGTGGAGGATTTGGTGGAATGAACATCAACCAAATAATGAAAGAAGCAAAAAAAATGCAAGCTGATATAGAAAAATCACAAGAAGAACTTGGATTAAAAGAATTTGATGCTACTGCAGGTGGTGGTGCAATATCAGTTAAGGTTTCTGGTGCTAAAGAAATTAAAGAAATAAAAATAAATAAAGAAGTAGTAGATCCTGATGATGTAGAGATGCTACAAGATTTAATACTTACTTGTGTTAACGAAGCTTTAAGAAAAGTAGATGCTGCACAAGCTGCATCATTTGGAAAATATAATATTCCTGGTATTATGTAGTAAGGAGTAATCATTTTTATGTCATATTATTCACCATCAATAGAGAATTTAATAGAAAATTTTGAAAAGCTACCAAGTATTGGTCATAAAACTGCTGTAAGGCTTGCTTTTCATATGTTAGATGCAAGCGAAGAAAGAGTAAATGAATTTATTTCTTCTATTATAAATGCTAAAAAAAATTTAAAATTTTGTTCAATATGCTTTAATATATCAGATACTGATCCTTGCGAGATTTGTAGCAACCCAAAAAGAGATTCTTCTATTATTTGCGTTGTAGAAGATGTAAGAGATATTTTAGCAATGGAAAGAACTAATGAATTTAATGGAGTTTATCATGTACTTCACGGCTCTATTTCTCCAATGAATGGAGTTGGTCCAGATGATATTAAAATCAAAGAACTTCTTACTCGACTTACATCTGGAAATATAAAAGAAGTAATACTTGCAACAAATCCTAGAGTAGAAGGCGAAGCTACTGCTATTTATTTATCTAAATTAATAAAACCACTTGGAATTAAAGTAACAAGAATTGCACATGGAATACCAGTAGGTGGAGATTTAGAATATACAGATGAAATAACTTTAAGCAAAGCCCTTGAAGGAAGACGTGAATTATAATTATTCTAATGAAATTATCGCTAAATTATCACCCAATGCAGTAAAAAAAGCAGATAATATTGCAGTTTCTTGTTTAGTATGGTCATTACTAATGATAACAGCTAAGCTTGCTGCAAGTGATATTAGTTCACATGGATTACAATCAAAAATGCACATAAAAAACACCTCTTAATTATAATATTAAAGGTGTTTTTGTTCTGTTCTATTATATTTATTTTTCTAATAATATTTTGCAGATATCTGCTGTTGAATTCTTTTTTGAAAGCAATCTTGCATTTATTTTCATTTCTTTAATTTTTTCAGTTGATGAAAGAATTTCTCTTAATTTTTCTTTTATATTATCATTTTTCTTTAGCCAAATTCCAACACCATTTTGTTCTAAAAATTCTGCATTTTCTTCCTCTTGCCCTGGTATTGGGTTAATAACAATAATTGGAAGTCCTGATGCTAAACTTTCTGTAGTAGTTAGCCCACCTGGTTTGGAAATTACTATGTCAGAAATACTCATTAATTCTGGAACTTTATTTGTATATGATAAAACTTTTACCGTATCTTCAGAATCTGTTTCTTTAACCAATGTTTCGAATTTTGCTTGCATTTTTACATTTTTTCCTGCAATAGCTACTACTTGCAAATTATCAAACTCTTCTATTATTGTTTTTAAAATATTAAATGTTGTATCTTTGCCAAATCCATATTCTCCACCAGCAAAGAATAGAACTGTTGCTTTATTTTTTGCAAGTCCAAATTCTTTTAAAATGCCATCTTTATCATAATGTGCTAAAAATCTATTTGAAAGAGGTATACCTGTTGAATAAATCTTATTTCTATCTATTCCTCTTTTTACTAAATCTTCTACCATTCCATCATGTGCCACGAAAAAATAATTTACATATTCTGGTTTTTCAAGCCATTGTCTATGTGGTGCATAGTCTGTTAAAATTGTTGCAATCTGTGAGTTAATCTTCCCCTTACTTTTTAGTATGGCACACATTTGGCTACTAAATGGATGTGTTGAAATGATTAAATCTGGAGCTCCATTTTTAAAAAGCTTATTTAACTTAATTGCCATAAGCCTATTTACAGCATTTCCTATTCTAGCAAGTGCCCCATTCTTTTCTGAATTATAATATAACTGCTTCCAAATCCAATGTGCATTTTTAGCCATATCTGCATACGCTTTTGTTGTTAATTTATTAATTATTTTATTTACATATTCTATACAATCTAGCATTACTACGTCTGTATCAGTATAATTTTTTTCTATATATTCTTTTATAGATTTTGCAGCCGATAAATGTCCTCCTCCATAAGAACCATAAAAAATTAAAATTTTTTTCATAAGCGAATCATCCTTTGAAATTGAATTTTATATCAAATGAATTAAAATTTTTTTATTGATTTTTAAAATTATACCATATTTCACTAAAAAAAAGTATATATTTTGGAAAAATAGGTAAAATAATATTACTAATTAATAGCATCGCCTTTAGATCTGCTCCATCTTATGGGATATAGTCCATTTTTCTCTTTAAGTTCGAATACTTCCCGTAATAAGCTACTGTATCTAAAAAGCATTAACTAGTATATAAAATTTATGAATTGAGGATTAAAAATGAAAAAAAAACTAATAATTATTGGATTATTAATCACAACAATATTTATATTTGTATGGATTTTTTTAAACAAAACAAATGCTGCATCAAATAGTAGCAGTACATCAGATATACAGCTTCTTGCAAGAGCAATAAACCGGTGAAGCTCGTGGAGAAAGCTATGAAGGGCAAGTTGCTGTGGGTGCAGTTATTTTAAACAGAGTAAAACATTCAGATTTTCCAAATACTATTGCAGGTGTAATATATCAACCAGGTGCCTTTACAGCTGTATCTGATGGTCAAATTAATGTACCTATATCAGAATCTTCTACTGTATATAAAGCTGCACAGGATGCTTTAAACGGTTGGGACCCAACCTATGGGTGTATTTATTACTTCAATCCAAATACTGCAACAAATAAATGGATTTGGTCTAAAACAATAGTTAGAACTATTGGTAAACATCACTTTTGTAAATAATATGGAGGATATCATGCAAAATTTTATTAAAACTTTAAAAGAAAATTATATATATGGAATTTTATTAATACTTATTATAATTTCTATTGTTTTTGGTGGTTTTTGGTATAAAGAAAAACAAAACCATACTATCGCTGTTCAAAATCAGTATAACTTAGCTTTTTATGAACTTATTGATTATATGCAAAATGTAAAAAATTATCTTGCGAAATCTATCATATCAGGCTCTAATGAAAATGAAGCAGAAACCTTAATGCATGTTTGGAGAGAAGCAAATTTGGCTCAAGTATATTTATCTCAACTCCCTATATCTTCCAATGAGTTATCACAGACTGCAAAATTTTTAAATCAAGTAAGTGAATATAGCTATTCGTTGTCTCATAAAAATATTAATGGTGAAGATTTGACTGATGAAGAACTAGATAATTTAACTACTCTTTACACATATAGTCAGGACTTAACTAATATTTTGAATCAGCTATCAGAAGATATGTATAATGGTAGAATTTCGTGGAAGGAACTTACAAAAGATACAGATTTATCTTTTGCTCAACAAGTAGATAATCTTTCTACAAGTAGTTTTAGCAATTTAGATAGTAATTTTGGCGAATATGAAGGCTTAATTTATGATGGTGCTTATTCTGAGCATATTGAAAGTGCCGAAAAAAAAGGCTTAACTGGGGAAGAAATTGATGAAAAAAAGGCTGAAGAAGTTATAAATAACTTTATTGGGAAAAACAGAATTGTAAAGATAAACTCATTAGGATTAATTGAAAATGGAAATATCCCTGTATACGAATTTTCTGTATCAATCAAAGATGGAAACCCAGATAATCCTGCGAATATTTCTGTTTCTAAAAAAGGTGGTCATATTGTTTTAATGAACTACAATAGAGATATAACAGCCGAAACTCTTTCATTTGAAGATGCAGATAAAATAGGACTAGAATTTTTACAATCACGTGGAATTGATAATATGAAATCAACATATTATTTAAAACAAGGTGGAGCAATTACTATAAATTATGCTTATACACAGGATGATGTAACTATATATCCAGATCTTATTAAATTAAAGCTTGCTTTAGATAATGGAGAAATTTTAGGATTTGAAACAACAGGATATTTAAATAACCATACTGTAAGAAGCATTAATACTCCAAAGATTACTTTAGAAGAGGCAAAAGGAAAATTAAATAAAAATTTAGAAATAACCTCTTCTGGCATGGCAATCATACCAACAGAATGGAAAACAGAAATACTATGCTATGAATTTAAAGGTAAAGTTGATAATACAGACTTTTTAGTATATATAAATTGTGATACTGGTAAAGAAGAAAACATCTTAGTAATAATAAATACCCCAAATGGAATTTTAACGCAGTAACACATAATGTAAAGTAAAAAAGCTTAGGATTTTTATCTAAGCTTTTTTTTATGAATTCAAAGATTTTTTGATTATCTCTCTTCTTCTGGTTCTGGAATTCGTTTTGCTTGCAAATTGACACTTAATTCCCTTGCTTTTTCACTAATTCTTCCAGATTCTTTACATGCTTTTTCTATTTGCTCACGAGTTATAAATCCCATTTCAATAGCTATATTTTGAATAGTTTTATCTGACATGCCCGCCATATAATTCATTGCATATTGTACACACATCTTGTATTCCATCATACTTCTTTCTCTCTCAACTTGTTCTACTATATATTGTTCAATATTTTCTTTTGTCATCTCAGAATATTTTTTTGCAAAATCTTCTCTTATCCAAGCTAACTGCTCTTGTATTTTGTCTTCATAAAAAGGATTCTTTTTTCCTGTTCCTTTTAAGGCTCTTTCTATGAGATCTCTAACCCTTGTTTCCACAGCATTAAAAGTATACATATATTGTTTTACAAAACTTGCTCCTTTTTCCCCTATATAAGTTATCATGTTCCCTGTTGTACGACTTTCCTCTTGTATCCTAGCATCTAAAGTTGAATTATTTATTCTTTCATAATCTTCAATTATTCTACAATTTCTGTTATAGTTTCTCCACTCAGAGTATGTCTTATTTTTTTTATTTCCTAATTTATCTACTGCTTCTTTCGCTTCTAAGTATCTCTCTTTAGTAATATCTAATAAATTTGTTATTTCCCCTGCAAATACTTTTCTAATATATTGTTCTGCAGTTTTGCCTCTGCGTTCTTCTGCTAAAGTCAATTTTTCTTCTGGATATCTTTCCATTTCTTCTTCATTTAAATGTTTTAGATGTAAATAATCCTTTTGTTCTGTATGTCTTAATTCTAAGCTCTCTCTTGCTTTCTCTTCTAAATATTTAAGTTCTGGATGTTCATCTTCCATTTTTCTTTTTTCTTCTTCACTTGCTAATTGGTATGTATCGTATAGATATTGTAGCTCAAACATTTTATTTCTTACAACACCTGAAATATAAAGATTTTTAGAAAAAGTATCCACCATTTTCGAAAAGATTTTAGGCGAAATTTCTGTTTGATACCTATTTCTTGCAAATAAAACAAATGTATTTAAATTTTTTAATTTTAAATCAGCAACTATTTGCCCCACTTCATCTGACCAAGTTGGCGTTCCTTTTTTTTGAGTTGTACTTATAATATCTTCTAAAAGAAATGACTGCATGCTTTGTGTTAAAAATGAAACTGTTTCATTACTTGGTTTAATCATGTTTTTTACAAATTGTTTTATCTTCTTCCTTTGGGCGTTATGTACTCCGACATCTTTATATGTAATTCTTTTACTGCTTCTTTCTTCGTATTTTGCAATTCCTTCTTCAATTATTTGTTCTATTTCTTCATTTGTCATTTTTGGATTTTTGCTCATTTGTTTTTTTATTATAATTACAATTTCAGAAGACCAATCTATTAGTTCTTTATTTTCTGAAGTAGAAGAATCTTTTTCCGTTTCCATTACTTTATTTTTTTGTATCTCTGTTATATATTTATTAGCTATATCAATTCTTTGTTCTCTTGCAGGAACTCTTTTTAGCCCTTCTGGTCCTTCTGTTTTAATCAAATATATCTTTCCAATAATCTCTAAATAGTCATCGTCAAAATCCGCCAAATGTAGCTCTCTAAATGCATCTTGTATATCTGTTCCTAAATATGCAACAGTATCAAGTAATTTCCCCAGCTGACCTTCCGTATTTCCTGGTTTTGCCTTATATTGATTTCTAGCGTTTGCATTCATTGCCTTATCATATACATATTCATCTGTTATTTTTTGTTTTTTATAATCATTTTTTATTCTTTCATTAACTTCGTCAACTAGCTCTTGTTGTCCTATCTCCCCATCATGAGATATAACAATATCAAGAAACTCAGGCCATTCTCCTCTTAATTTTTTTTCTACATTAGGAGTTATTAATTCTTTATGATTCATCTTTAATATTCCGATGGCATTATCTAGAATTTCCTCTTGTTCAATTACCTCCAAGCCCTTAGAATTGTGATGATAAAATTGTACATGCATTACTTGTGCATAACTAGAAATTATTCCTTCTCCTTCATGTGTTGAGAAAGGATGACCCGCATCATGCATAAGCATAGCAACATATAATAATTCAGCATTTAAATTTAACCTCGATGCAACTTGTCTAGAAAATTCTGATACCATTCTCATGTGTTCCTCCCTGCTAATTATATGTGAATTATCAATTTTCTCTTCACTATGCATTCCCTTTTGTGCTGCTCTTCTTAAAAAATATGCATTTTCTACTACTAGCTTTAATGCTCCTATATATGGTTCTTGTGTCCATAATATATTAGTTTTTTCCATATTACTTCCCCCTTTATCTAATCTAAAAATCATATAATTTAAATTGTTGTTCTTAAAATATTGTAAAAAAGATATATTATAAAATAAACCCCATTTATATTGTTAAACAAATTGTGTTTAGTAAATTGTTAATCTACCTTTTTAAACACAAAAATTTTACTTAATATATAATTTCCTACAACAACTAATATTTGAGTTAGTATTGTAAATATTATTACATATATATCTGAATTTAATTTTAAAAGAGTAATGAAAAACCACATAATAAACATTTCTAATAACAAAGTTGCAATTCTTGCAGAAAAAAAACTAATCAACTCTTTTATTTTATTTTTATTTTTACTTTCAAATACAAATTTTCTATTTGTAATATATGCAAATAAAACCGCTAAAATCCATGATATAGTAATTGCTAATTGTAGTTCTACAGCATTTTTTGCATCAAGAATTGTAAAAAGCAAAGCATATTTTGTCCCAATATTAACAATGGTAGTTAATACCCCAAAAATTAAATAATTAATTATTTCTCTATATTTTTCATATAAACTTTTTATTTTTTCCATTTATAATCACATCTTTTCCTCATTAAAGTGTTTTTGAATACCTTTCTATAATTGCATCTACTATTCTTTTGCTTGCAAATCCATCTCCATAAGGATTTGTTGCTTTGCTCATTTTTATATATTCTTCTTTATCTGTAAGTAGCCTTTTTGTTTCATTATATATTGTTTCTTCATCTGTTCCTACTAATTTTAAAGTTCCAGCTTCTATTCCTTCTGGTCTTTCTGTTGTATCCCTTAATACTAAAACTGGCTTTCCAAGTGATGGAGCTTCTTCTTGAATCCCCCCACTGTCTGTTAAAATAATATGTGACCTTGCAATAAAATTATGAAAATCTATTACCTCTAATGGTTCTATAAGCTTAATTTTATCATCATTTCCCAAAACTTCATCTGCAACAGTTCTTACCTGCGGATTTAGATGAACTGGATATACAACTTTTACTCCTTCAAATTCATCAACGATTTTTTTAATTGCTCTAAACATATGTCTCATAGGTTCTCCTAAATTTTCTCTTCTATGAGCTGTAAGCAGAATTAATTTATCACTACCTACCCAGTCTAGAATTGGGTTCGTATAATCTTTTTTTACAGTAGTTGCTAAAGCATCTATTGCGGTATTCCCTGTAATAAAAATACTCTCTTCCTTTTTATTTTCTTTTAACAAACTATTTTTACTGTTATCCGTTGGTGCAAAATGTACATCTGCTAAGACTCCAACCATTTGCCTATTCATTTCTTCTGGATATGGAGAATATTTATTCCAAGTTCTTAATCCTGCTTCAACATGCCCAATATCTACTTGATTATAAAAAGCTGCAAGTGCTCCTGCAAAAGTAGTTGTAGTATCACCATGTACTAAAACGATGTTAGGTTTTTCTTTTTTTATAATCTCTTCTAATCCTTTTAAAGCCTTATTAGTAATATCACTTAAAGTTTGCCCTTGCTGCATAATATCTAAATCATAATCTGGTTTTATATCAAAAACTTCTAATACTTGATCTAGCATTTGTCTATGTTGTGCTGTAACACAAACTATACACTCTATTTCTTTTCTTGATTTCAATTCTTTTACTAATGGTGCCATTTTTATAGCTTCTGGTCTTGTCCCGAAAATTGTTAAAACTTTAATTTTTTTCATGTTTTTCTCCTATTACTAAAAAAATAAATTTAACCAGTTTTATTTGTCTAAATAACCTTTTTGGTTCTTTTATTAATCTGTATAGCCACTCTAATTTATATTTTATGAAGAATTTCGGTGCTCTTTTTTTGGCTTTACTTATTATGTCAAAAGAGCCCCCTACTGGCATCATTATTTTTGCACTTTCTAACTCTTGTATATGGTTTATTATAAACCTTTCTTGCCTTGGTGAACCCAAGCCTACAAATATAATATCTGGCTTCTTTTGTTTTATATCTTCTAAAACATCATTTTCTTCGCAATAGCCGTTCTTGATTCCAACAATTTTAATGTTTGGATACGTTTTTTCAAGTTCAATCTTTGCCATTTCTATATTTTTTTGTTTAGAACCATATAAATAAACTTTAGAATTATATGCTTGGGATTTCTGGCAAATCTCGTTCATAAGATCTATTCCTGCTATTCTTTCTTTAATGCTACCCTTTCTCTTTTTAGAAGCCCATACAATTCCATTTCCATCAGGAATCTGATATTTTTGGTTGTTAAATTTTTCTTTTATCTCTTTATTTTTAAAATTATGCACAACAATTTCAGGATTAATGTTTACAATAAATAGTTTTTCATTGTTTAAATAATCCTGAAATATATTTTCTATTAACTCTTTTTTTTCAAATGTACATACATCAAAGCCTAATATTTTTTCTTTGTTCATAATTATTCCTTTTATAGCTTATTTATACTATTTTACTGCAAATACTTTGGATTGTCCAAATACCATTGTATAGTTTTTTGTATTCCATCTTCAAATTTTGTTTTAGGTAACCATCCTAGCTCATTACTTATTTTTGTAGGATCTATTGCATATCTAAAGTCGTGGCCTTTCCTGTCTTCAACAAATGAAATTAAATCTTCAGATTTTCCTAGATATTTTAATATAAGTTTTACTATATCTATATTCCTTTTTTCATTATGTCCACCTATGTTATATCTTTCTCCTGCTTTTCCATTATGTAATACTAAATCTATTGCTTCACAGTGGTCTTCTACGTAAAGCCAATCTCTAACATTTAGTCCAGCCCCATAAACCGGCAATTTTTCATTCTTTAAGGCTAGTTTAATCATATGTGGAATTAATTTCTCATTATGTTGATATGGGCCATAATTATTTGAGCAATTTGTAACAGAAACATTCATTTTAAATGTTTCATGGTATGCAAGTGCAACTAAATCTGAACTTGCCTTTGATGCTGAATATGGGCTGCTTGGTTTTATTGGAGATTTTTCTGTGAAATATCCCGTCTCCTTTAATGCTCCGTAAACTTCATCAGTTGAAATATGTACAAATTTATTTATACTTCCTTCTCCCCATGCCTCTCTTGCTGCTTCTAACAAAGTATGTGTTCCTATTACATTTGTTTTAGTGAATATAAATGGTTCTTTTATACTATTATCAACATGCGATTCTGCAGCAAAATGCACAATGGCATCTATATTATTATCCTTTAATATTTTCCTTACTAACTCTAAATCACAAATATCACCTTTAATAAATGTAATATCATTAATCACATTGTTTAGATTATCCATGTTACCTGCATAGGTAAGTTTATCTAAAACTACTATTTTATAATCTGGATGTTTTTTCCTCATATATTCTACAAAATTGCTTCCTATGAATCCAGCAGCTCCTGTTACTAAGATTTGCATTGTTTTACCTCCTCTGTTAATGAAATTATATATTTACCATATTCTGTCATACTTAATTCTTCTCCCAGTTTTCTTAGTTGTTCAACTGTTATAAATCCTCTATTATATGCAATTTCTTCTAAGCACGAAATGTAGAATCCCTGTCTTGTTTGTATTGCTTCTATGTATTCTGCTGCATTTAGCATCCCTGTTGCGGTTCCTGTATCAAACCATGCCATTCCCCTGCCGAAAAGAATTACTTCTAATTCATTTCTTTTTAAATATTCATTATTTACTGATGTTATCTCTATTTCGCCTCTTGCAGATGGCTTTACATTTTTTGCAATCTCTATCACATCATTATCATAGAAATATAAACCTGGTACAGCATAATTTGATTTTGGTATTTTTGGCTTTTCTTCTATTGAAATTACTTTATTATTTTCATCGAATTCTACAACTCCAAAATCGCAAGGATTTTTTACCGGGTACCCAAATATTTTTGCTCCTTTTATTAATTTGCTTCCTTCTTCTACAAGGCTAGTTAAAGCTTGTCCATAGAAAACATTGTCTCCAAGTATTAAGCAAACTGAATCTTTTCCTATAAACTCTTCTCCTAGGATAAAAGCTTCAGCAAGACCTTTAGGTTCATTTTGCACTTTATACTGTAGTGATATTCCCCATTTTCTTCCATCGCCTAATAAATCTTCATACTGATGTATTGATTCTGGTGTTGATATAATTAAAATTTCTTTTATTCCTGCTAACAATAATGTTGATAGCGGATAATATATCATTGGTTTATCATATAGTGGTAATAACTGCTTTGATACCACTTTTGTCATTGGGTATAATCTTGTTCCTTTTCCTCCTGCTAAAATAATTCCTTTCATAGTTTTCCTCCTTTATTTATTTTTTCCAATCTATTAAGGCTTCAATTGCATCTAAATCAAAACATGGTATTTTTATTTTTTCTGATACATCTTTTCTTTCTTTAAAAGAGTCATCAATAAATATTGCTTTGTTTTTTTGCTCTATAAATGCATATTTGTTTTCTTCTTCCTTAACTACGATAATTTTATTAAATATGTTTATATCAATCTTATATTTTCTTAAATCCTCTAATATATCAGTTTTATGTTTTGTGATAAGAATTATTTTTTTATTATTATTAATACACTGATATAAAAATAGCATTATAAATTCATTTACCTTATTTTTATTTATAATAGTATCATCAAAATCCATATATACAGTATTATATTCATACTTTGCAATAAATCTATTTATAAGAGCTCGTTCAACCTCTAATTCGAAATTATTATTAATAGTATCAATTTCATATCCCATCCTGTCATAAATACTCATTAGTTCAAAGTTAATTCCATGATTTCTATGTAAGCACATTGTGCCAGCAATTCTTGGGGCAATTTCTAACAGTTTAAACTCTTTATTTACATCTAGTTTTACCTGAAAAAACCATGCTCCTCTGAAGTTTAGTTTGGTATTAATAATATTTGCCATATTTTTTACTTCTTCGTGCATATCCATGGTTTTGCAATTTACACTTATTCCGTTTCTTGTTTTTATCCTTTCTCTCATTTCACAATATAATAATTGTCCTTTTTTATCTGAAAAGCAGTCTACAGTATATTCTTTTCCAGGTAAATATTCAAGTATCGCCATTTTTTCATTGCTATTGCTAATTTTTAATTCTAACTCATCCCTGCTCTTAATAATGGTTGCTCCATTCGAGCCCTGTCCAACATCTGGTTTTATAAAAATTGGATATGTATTTACTTCATCTATAGAATTAAAAACGTGCGGAATTATTTTTTCATTTTGAAATAATTTGTAGGTTTTTAATTTTGATCTACATATCATACATGTTCTATATTCTGAAGTTATAATTTCTGCATTAATATTTTTTGCTTGTTTAGATAATTCTAATACTACACTATCATGAGCAGGAAAAATATAGTCAATTTTATATTTTTTTATGACTTCATTTAACTTAATCACAAAATTTTCATCTGTAATATATGGCATATTAGGGATATAATTTTCATAAACCATTCTGCCATTGTCATCTGTACTCGATGCTCCATATAAATTAATAAATTTTATAAATCTGAGTGCTGCATTTATTTCCAATCCTATTTCTGTTCCACAAGGGAAAACTAATACATTTTTCATTAAAATTTTCTCCTTTATTTAAATTTAAATGTCATTATAAACACACCTATAGCAATTATAGCTGCTCCTATAGCTTTTTGTATTGTAAATTCTTCTTTCAACACGGCAATTGATAATACATATATAGCAACTGATGTAATAGCTGAAATAATTGGTAATATGTCAGTTAAATTATATTTTGGTAAAACCACTATATATAGCAAAAAACTGATAAAGTAAAATAATAATCCGATTATTGCAATTATATGTATGTTAAAGCTTAAATTTGATTTTTTAATAGATAATTCAAAAGCTTGATTAGCTCCATATTTATAGCATATCAAACCAGATACAGTAAATATTATATAAACAGCTACTAATAATATATTTAAAACCATTTTCTTCCTCACTCCCATTTTTATTTTCCTTTCTTGGTATCTATTTCATTACTTTTTTCAGACTTATTATATATTTTTAATATAAGTTTTGCAATTGGTTCTGGCCAAAATTTCTTATAGATTTCAAAATCTGATATGCTTTTTTCGTCATTTTCTATAACCTCTGTCATTGTAGATTGCTCATGTATTCTTCTGATAAGTAATGGCTCCTTTATATATATAAAAGCTCCTTTTAATTTGGCTAATTCAATCCATGAATACCAATCGTGGCAAGTTGGCAACGGGCAATCTTCAACAGGCTGTTTCACAATATCCTTGTTATATGTAACTGTTGGTGCACATATTGGATTTCCAAATGACAAAATACGGTTTCTTATAAATTTACTGTTTTGAAATATTTTTAAGCTCAGTAGATAATTCATAATTCTTTTGGTTTTAAGAAGTGAACTATTTTTTATAATTTCATCATTCTTTCTGTCGTAATAATTAGAAAAAGCCATAATTGGTTGTTTAGCCTTTTTTAAATATTTTAACATTGTTTCTGCAAAATTTGGTAAATATTCATCATCCTGATGGCACAATGCTACATATTTGGTATCTGCCTGTGCATATGCAAAGCAAAAATCAGAATAGTTTCCCTTTTTTTCTGGATTAATTCTAAGTGGTATATCATATTTTCTTGCTACATCTTCAATGTATTTATTTGGTGTAGACGTTGAAATTATTATTTTACATTTTATTGTTTGATTTAGTAAGGATTTTACGCAATCTTCTAGAAAATGTATCTCCTTATATGCACATATTACAAACATTATTTCATTATTCATTTATTTGCCTCTATTCTTTATTATTTTTGTAATTAGTTCTACTTCTTCATCTTTTAAATCAGGATATAATGGTAATGTTAATATGTGATTTGCTACATATGTAGCATTTGGTATGTTTGCATCTACATATTTATTTTTATAACATGATACCATATTTGTTAATGGGTAAAAGTATTTTCTACTGTATACCCCATGTTCTTTAAGTCTGTCATATAATTCATTTCTGCTAATACCATATTTTTCATTTAATAATATTGGCATATACGCATAATTATAAGTAATATTATCTTTTTCTTCACATAGTTTAATACCCTGTATGTTTGAAAGTTTCTCTTTATATTGCATGGTTAGTTCTTTTCTTCTGTTAATAATCTTATCGCAATATTTTAAAGATGCTACGCCCATAGCTGCTTGGAATTCACTCATCTTTCCATTTGTTCCAATTTCATCAATTGTTTCAGGAGATGTAATACCGTAATTTTTTAATATTTCTATCTTTTCAATTAAGCTGCTATTTTTGGTAGAAATCATTCCCCCTTCAATTGTGTTAAATACTTTAGTTGCATGGAATGAACACATACTTAAATCTCCATAATTAAAAATACTTTGGTTATTAATTTTTACTCCGAATGCATGCGCTGCATCATATATAACTTTTAGATTATATTTCTTTGCAATTTGCTCTATTTTATCGATATTGCACGGATATCCATATACATGAACAGGTACTATTGCAGATGTTTTTTCTGTAATTAATTTCTCTATTTTTTCTTCATCTATTGTATAATCTTCCTTTTTTATATCGCAAAATACGGGAGTTAAATTGTTATTAATAATTGCATGTGTTGTAGAAATAAATGTAAATGGTGTTGTTATGACTTCTCCTGTTAAGTTTAATGATTTTATTGCAGTTTCAAGGGCGATATGTCCATTGGTAAACATTGAAACATTGTGTATTCCTAAATATTTTTGTAGTCCTTCCTTAAATCTTAAATATTCAGGGCCTCCATTTGTGAGTATCCCTCTGCTCCAAATTTCTTCTAATTCTTGGATATATTCATTTAGTGGTGGTAAAAACGGCTTTGTTACATAAATTTCTTTCATTTTATTTTTCCCTTTCTTTTACTTCTGCTTCCATTATCGATAATCTTTCTGCTAATTCTATTATTTTTTCATTTTGCTTACTTATTTTTTTTGTGTTTCTAAAATTAATAAATAGCAAAAATAGAATTCCTAATAGAAATAATAATGATGGTGGATAGGCAATATTTAGTTTAGTAGCAATACTATCTAGTAATTTTGGAAATATTGCGAATACTATAATTATGAAAGTTCCGAACATCCAAAATATGCTTTCTTTAATTGAAAAGCTTTTTTCTCTTATTGTATGAAAAATATATCCAATAAAAATAATCGCTATTATTATAAAAAAGTAATTCATTCTATTTTCTCCTTTTAAATAATTTATTTAATATGAGGATTATTATTGTATATAGCATAACAACCATGTATTTTATTGGTTTAATTATGCCTCCATGCATAGATTCTCCAAATTCTCTGTTTCGCATTTTAACTGATACTTCCTCAATGGTATATCCTTCTAATAACATTTCTATTATCAAATTTGCATCTGGAAATTCTGGATATTCACCCATGGTTGCGTATTTATCTATTACTCTCTTATTAATTATTTGAAAACCTGATAGTGGATCTGTTATTGTTTTTTTACAACTTAATTTTATAAGCCAAATAAAAAAGCTTGTCCCTATTTTTCTTAACTTTGGTGAGTTATAGTTTCCTTTTTCAATATATCTAGAGCCTATTACTATATCATTGTTGGTTTCCTTAATTTTTTCTAACAGTTTTCTTGCTTCTTTAGCAATATGCTGCCCATCACCATCAAACATTATACAATAATCATAATCATGCATTTTAGCATATTTTATTCCAGTTTGAACTGCATAAGCATAATTTAAATTAAATACTGTTGTTATGCAATTAATATTATTTTCTCTAACAATTTTTTCTGTTTCATCTTTTGAGCAGTCGTTAATTACTAAAATATCCGTTTCTGGAAAATCATTTTTCAATTCATCTAAAACTTTTTGTATGTTTTGTGCCTCATTATAGGCGGGAATAATTGTTAATGTTTTATCTGTATTGCTTTTATAACATTCCACTGGTTGCACTTTTATCATCTCCCTTTTTTCGAATATGATAATTAGCATAGCTACTATTATCCCAGGAAATGCAACAAACCCATATCTATCAATTATGGCTCCTGTTGCGGTATGAAACAATAAATGTATTAGTGCTCCCCCAAGCAATAGCAGTGATATTTCTAAAATTTGCTTTCTATTTTTATCCTTAGTTCTTATTGTTTTTACGCTTAATACTATAAATGCAATTGGTGTAAGCATAATAGCTACTTTATAAATAAAATTATACGCTTTAAATCCATGCATCCCAACTTTTTTTAAAATTCCAGAGGCACTGTTAACAGTTTCTAAATTCTTAACATTATCCCATAAATAATGATTTTCATTTAACCATAGCATGTTTTTTTCTGTAATATATATGCTAGTTCCAATTGAATAATTTTCAAAGTAAAATCCATCAGATAAACTAGGATAATATTCATTTGCATCTTTATGTCTCATACTTGGCACGACATCTGCTATTGCACAATAATTTAAAACATAAGCCTTTATGGATTTAATTGGATATTTTGTAAAGGTTTTGAACCACATTTTCACTGCATCGCTGGTCGTGAAATTATCGTTTTGGGAAAATAAAACCAATTTTTCTTTTATGTTATCTTCTTCTCTGCTTCGGAAATTATTAAATACATTTATTAACTTAAAACTTTTGTAATCACTACTGCCATCAAATATCTTTATTATCTCGGATTTATCAGAGTAATTAATAATATCCGAATTTAAGATGTATTCTTTAGTATAATGTTCTGGGTAAAAATCTATTGAAAAAGCAGTGTTTCCATTAATTATTGCAGATTTTATAAAAGAACTTGTATCCCTTCCTGTATTCATATTAACATTATTTTTCTTTAACATATTATTCCATATTGCATTTGCGCCTAAAATAGCAATTATACTCATCACGATAATTAAAAGTCTATATATCAAATTTTTTACTTTTTTATTCTCTGCAATTGATATAATACTTGCCACTATAATAGGCCCAAGCCATAAAAAAAGGTATGGCTGTTTTAAAAACCATAGGAAAACACTTCCTAATATGATTATTATAGATATGATAATATTTAATAGTCTTTTTCCTTTTTTTATCCATAGCAATCCAATTATTGATGAAATTAATAAGGTTGGCATTACTGAAAACTCTGTTAATAATGCATGCATATATCCTATTAGTATTGGATTTAAAAACACCAAAACTACAAGTAGCATATACATTGCTATTTTGTATGATACTTTTTCACAGTGTGTTTTATTTAAAATAAATACTGATGCTAATATGACTAATAAATAAAAAATATATGTTCCTAATAATAACCCTAAACTTGAGTTTGAAAAGAGTATTGTTATTATATACAATATAAATGGGAAACTTGGTCCTCTAACTATATTCCAATTAGATAACTCCTCAATTCGATAGAATATTTTTAAATATCCATAATATTCTGTAGAATCTGGCATCACCATGATTGGAAATGATAAATATATATATGTAAGAATTAAAAATATTATAAATACTGGAACAATATACTTTATGTTTTTTTTGCTTTTCATTTTTATCATCCTTCTTTTATTTTTTGTAATTATTATTTTCTGCATCAACTAACAAATTCAAAATCTCCTTTGCTTTGCCTACCCAAGTATTTTTTAATGCTTCTTCTTTTAACGTTTCAAAATATACTTTATCGTCTTTTCTATTTAACTTTATTGCGTTCTTTACTAATTCAACAAAATCATCTTTTCCAGTAGCAGCAAATACAGATTTGTATTTTTTACATTCAGGCAACTCAGTTGTTACTATTGGTTTTCCCATTGCCATATATTCAAAAACTTTAATTGGATTTGTTGCAAGTGTTATTTCATTTATTTTGAATGGGATTGTACATACGGTAAAGTACTGCGCGTAATTGGGTAATTCTTTATAGTCTATTGATCCCAGATAATAAATGTTTTCATATTTATCTATATTGCTTTGGTCGAATGAATCATCATATTTTATGCCTAAAAGTACTACATTAATATTCTTGCATGAATCTGCAAGATATTTAAGTAAATCATAATCAAACCATGAAGCCAGAGCACCATAGTAACCAATTATAGGTTTTTCCTGATTAATTATTTGATGAAACTGTTTATTATTTGGTATTATTCCAGAAGTGTTAGCAAAATGTTCATATTCTACCCCATTTGTTGAAAGAATAACATTCTTTTTGCTTTTTCTTTTATTAATTATATCCTCATACAGCCTGTCGGCGGAGGTTATTACCAATGCATCCTCTACATTTTCGCACACATATTCATGGATTTCTTTAACATTTTCTGGTAATTCCTTTGTTCCTGCAAGTACTGGATTTAGGTCATCAATGTATTCATATAATAATTTAAACCCATTATTTGCATATTTTTTTAATGTCGTATCGCTTACGTCCCAGCATGTTGAATAAAGTTGTAGGTACTTTTTTTTGTTTGTTTTTTTAAGCTCCTCCCACAACATTTTTTCAAATGCTTGAACCTCATAATTAACTAAGAATAAATTATTCTTGTTTTTTTCAATAAATTTTGTCCTATCTGTCATTCTCGTAACTTCGTAAAAAATCAAACAATTCATATCACTTAAGCACTTGGCAATATGTTGAGGTCGCTGGTATAATGGTACATTCCAACCAAAAGATCCTCTCCATATTATAATTCTATCATAATCTGATTCATTAAGTGATTTTTGAATGCTATCCAAAATCTTATCCTTTTTTAAAAAAAATTCTATTTTTCTTATAATATTTATTTTATTAATATAGTTTGCCATGCAGTATTTGTATGTTTTTTTAAATGTTTTTATAGCTCCGTCTTTTTTTAATACATTAATAAATTTTGAAAATTTTTCTTTCATTTTACATCCTTTAACTATAATTCTAAAAACTCTTTTATTGTCTTCTGAGATTCACTGTCGTTTTTTTCTTTCCATTTTTTATATTCTTCCATAATTTCCTCTTTATGTTCTAAGCATTTTTTTATTCCATTATATATATCATTTACATCGTCTGGTCTATCTACTACAAGAAGCTCCTGTAATTTAGTTCCTTCAAAATAATGATGATTATTTCCGGTGATACATGGAACTCCAAGTTCTAAACTTTCTAATGGTATTATTGGTGCACATTCACTAAATGTAACATATAAATTAATATCATTTCCAGCCATTCTTTCTAAAAGTTTGTCATGATTTAGAGGCGTTGGAACCCCTTTTATATCTAGCTTTAAAATTTTAGCTAATTCATGTGCCTTGTAGTTAATTGGTATGCAGTCTACAACACAATTATTTATCATACTAGCAGCCGTCATTTGGTTATAAAAATTTTTTACCCATCTATCGCCTGATGCATATATTCCTATTTTTACTTTCTTATTTGCTTTTGTTGCAATCAATTTTTCTTTAGTTTCTTTTGGTATGTTTACACTGTTTGCCAAAAATTCTGCTGAATACCCTTTTGCATAGAAAAACTCATACATACTCTTTTTTACAAATGCAATTTTATCTATTTCTCTCTTCTCTAATAATCTAAAAATATTCATAAACATGATATAATCATAATCATAAATATTCATGCACATACTGCCATGCCATATTACTTTTATAATTAAATTATTATTTGCGCTTTTTAAGTGCTTTATTAATTTTTCCCATCCATCTGCAAAGCCACTAAATGCAATAAATTTTATTTTTTTTTCCATTAGCTTGTTTGTAAAATAATCTATTACCTCATCGTCGTATTGCTCTGTTATACCAACAGCCATATCTCCAAATAATTCCTTAGTTGCATTTTTTATTCCTATCCAATCTTCATGGTAAAATATCACTTTATCATTTGAAATTTTTTCAACTATCTCATCTACTTTTTTCTTTTTTTCTCCAATTAAATATCTATAGCGCTTTTTTCTCCTTATTTTCACTAATGGATAAAAAATTATTATGCATATTTTCCTTAGAATCTTTTTAACTCTTTTAAGTATTCGTTTGCATCCTACAAGGAAATTTAGGATAATCGTTCCCCATTTTTCTCCGAACAGTTGCTTAAATTTCATTTGTAATTGATGCTCTCTTGGCAACCAGCTTCCGCTATAATAATGAATCATACATGTATTTTCTGTAAATTTATCGGATAATCTCATATCGCTACTTATAGGATAAAAATAATCTCTTGTATATATGTGCGTATTACCGTGTAGTATTTGGTTTTTTGTACAGTCTTCATCCATGTTGTATTTTTCGAATAAAAGGTCTGTAAGTAATTTTGGTATCGTTATTCCAAAAAGATCTGTGGAATCAAACTCTAACTCTTTATATGTCTTATATAATTCATTGATTATTTCATTTCCTTTTTTTGCTCCTAGAACACCAACAGCAACATTAATATCAGATTCCCAGCCAACAAAAAATTCTGCATTTAAAATGTCGGTTTTTATTTCTTTAGTTATCATCATATCAGTATCAAGATAGATGCCACCCATTTCTTTTAAAGCGTACATCCTTGCTACATCACTTACGAATGCCCATTTTTTTTCTTCATATGCTTTTTTTGAAAACTTTGTAATATTTACATCAAAATTTTGCTCATTCCATTCTATTATTTCATATTCTGGTAAATATTTTTTCCAACTTTTTATACATTTTTTTGCTAGCTTTGGCATCTTTCCCTTACCAAACCAGCAATAGTGAATATAGTTTTCCATACCTACTCCTTTACACTACTTAATACATATTGGAAAAATTCATCGAATTGTTTAGTCTTGTTTTCCCATGTCCACCCTTTTATACTTTCCAGGTTTTCGTCTGATAGAGTCTTTAATACAACATTGTTATTTATTATTTCCCTAATTTTACTTTTTAGGCATTCTTTGCTTCTGTTTTGTAATATGTAGTGTTTTTGCTTGTTTCCAAAAACCTCATTAACGATCCCAACATCAGTTGATACTACTGGCACTCCGCATGCCATAGCTTCCAATACTGGATTAGGTGTGCCCTCATTAACAGATGCACAAACATATAAATCAAGTGAGTTGTAAAAATTTGGCATTTCATCATGGGACATATAGTTGTTTTCCTTATCTACTATTTTTAATTGAATATCATAACCTTCTTTAATTAACTCGTTTATTGCGGGTTTGATTATCGTATTTATACCTTTATGATCTTGATCTCCAAAATAATTGCTATTACCTACCCACCCTACAACTAGTGTTCTATCTTGAACGTTATTAAATCTATCTAAATCATGTGGTATAAACAATTTTGTATCTACCCCATCCGTAATTTCCATTGTAGGTTTTTTTAGTCCCAAATTGCTATATAAATCAAATAATTTTTTAGAAGACACCGTATAATAATTTACAAGTTTTTGTATGTTTTTAGTTATATCTATATCATCGTCATTTATAAATCTATTATCGTAGACTGAGCAAGTAATAGTTAATTTGTTTATTACTTCATTATAAAAATCTTCTTTTCCGTTCCCATAATAAGATAAATACTGATTTGTAAAATCACCATCAAGGAAATATATAAACCCTCTCCAAAGAAAATGGACAATATCAAAGCCCTTGCATGCATGAAAAAGCTGTACAATATTTTGATCCTGAATATCTGACATATATATAATTCTAAACTCGTATTTTTCTTTTAAGTTTTTTTCTATATTCTTTGCAATATTATCTAATGCCCAGTTTTTAACATCTACTATCAATGCTATCCTTGTTTTTTTATTATGGTGTACTACATTTTTTGTTTCTGTTCTATTTATTCCCAATTTTTTTTCCTGTTCCTGTAGCCACTCATCTGTTGCATTTGTCCATACTTTGAAACCATTTTTTTGTTCAAAATATTTAGCAGATTCAAGCAATTTGTTGTATGAAAATCTTTTCTTTTCATATTCTAAGTCAGATTTTTGCTCGGATTTTACATGCTCATGAACTAGTCCTATTGATTTACTACAACCGAATTTTTAGTCCAGCGTTAAATACTCTAATTGAAAAATCAATGTCTTCAAATCCTATAAACATCCCCTCATCAAATCCGCCTAAATCTAAAAATGTTTTCTTGTTTACAATTGAGCTTCCCCCAAACAAAAATGATGCTAGACAATTTTCTATATAGATTAAATCACCTGTTTTATTCTGTTTGTAAGTAGACCCACATCCAATATAGATATTATCATTATCGAGAGTTAAATATATATGACCTCCGTATGAAAAAAGCGTTTCTTTATCGCTGTTTAGTAGCGGAATATTAATAAATTTGCACCCTAATTGAGCGATAGATTTCTGCGTATCCGTAAAAATATCTTTCGTGAAGTATATGTCATTATCTAAAAACATTATCCACTCAGTTTCTACATGTTTTACTGCTTCATTTCTTCCTTTTGCAACTCCAAGATTTTGATTAAACTTTACAAGTTTAACGTTTATTTTTAAAGTATTTATGGCTTTTTCTAGTTTTGAAAAATTCTCATTATCTGAACCATTATCACATATTAAAACTACTCCATTGAATTTTTTGCAATTTTCTTCTAATGATTTTAGTAATTTAATTGTTGCATCAGCTCGGTTAAGTGATAAAACAACGATTGTAAGGTTCTCGCAGTTTACCCCAATATTTTCATCGTAGCTTAATAATCTGTGTAAGTCTGATGTACCATAGTGTATTGTATTTATTCCATTTTCTAATTCTAAGTAATTACTCATAATATTACCATTCCTTTATTTTCTTCAGCATTTTTTTTATTATTCTCTTTGCTCTTGGAATTAATTTATTGTTTTGATTCATTGTTTTTTCTAGTATAAATTGATCATACAATTTACGGTACTCCAATTTTATATATTCATTTTCATTTCTATAAATATCATTTAGTATTCTTAATTTTGCTAATTCTTCATCTTTAACCATGTAATCTTCTCCTATCTACATACTTTTTCATAAAACATTTGTATTTTCTTTTCATTTATTCTTTGGAAATTTTTGTTTTCTACTTGAACATTAACTTTACCTGATAAAATTTGTTGAATTATATCGTCAAAATTCGAAAGGTCCTTCTTTAACATAATTACATTTTCCTTACTATACGAAATTTGTTCGTCTTCTACAGGTATAGTGGTAATAATTTTTGTACCTAGGACTGTTGCTTCGTTATATACCACTGGAAATCCCTCATACTTGGATGTAAGTAAAAGATAATCACTATTTTTTATATATGGATATGGATTATCCATTTCTCCTAAAAAAATAATATTTTTTGTTTTCGATAATTTATGATATTTGTTTTCATCTGGTCCACTTCCTATAATATATACTGTAAATTTGTCTATATCAGTACTTGTATTAATAGTTTTTATTAATTTACTTAATTGTTTTGCTTCATCATCTAATCTTGCAACAACTAATAAATTAATTTTCGCTGTATCAAATTCTACCTTGTATAATTCTGCCTGTTTTTGTATGTTGTATGCATCAATCATATTCCCTAATAAAATACATTTATTAGATATCTCAGGCATTATATTTGCAATTTTTTCCTTCGATTGTTTACTTACAAATACAATTTTCTTAAATTTCTCAACATTTATCATTTTGAAAAAATCTCTTATTTTACTAACGTCTCCATTAAACATTTCATAGTAATCGCTATGTATATATAATACACTATTTTTTGAGCATCTTAAAGCCATCTGACTTCCCCATACAGAATACGTTGCATAATTAATTGCACAATCATATTTTTTATAATTTTTGATTAAAAATTTTGTTTTTTTAATAATATTTGTTATTTTCCTTATTAGTATATTGTTATTAGACGATAAATTGTAGTTTGTTATTTTTATATCATTACGTATATGGTTTAATAATTTTCCTTCTAGCTTTTCCAAAACAAGTGTCACTTCATAATTTTGAAAATCAATACTATTTATCAATTTAACTAGTGATTTTTCCATTCCACCAATTTGTAAATTTTTGGTAAAGAAAATAATTTTCTTCATTTTACACTCCTAAGCTTTTTGAATATTCGTCACAAACATCCATAGTGGCTCCATCTTTTAATATTTTGCCATTCTCAATCCATATTGCTCTTGTACATATATTCTTAATAGAATTTATAGAGTGCGAAACATATAAAACTGTAGTTCCGCCCTCAATCATACTTTTCATTTTAGCTTCGCTTTTTGCTTGGAAGGCAATATCTCCCACTGATAAGATTTCGTCAACAATTAATATCTCAGGTTCTACAACCGTAGCAATAGAAAATGCTAATCGTGCTGTCATACCAGAAGAGAAGTTTCTTACTGGTACATCTAAAAATTCTCTTAATTCTGAAAAATCAACTATCTCATCAAACTTATTGTCAATAAATTCTTTAGTATATCCAAGTACTGCTCCATTTAAATAAATATTTTCTCTTGCAGTAAGCTCCATATCAAAACCGGCCCCTAATTCTATCATAGGGCAGATGTTTCCATTTACGGTTACTTTCCCTTTCGTAGGTTTCATAACTCCTGCAATTACCTTAAGCAAAGTCGACTTTCCTGCTCCATTGTTTCCAATAAAACCAACAACTTCTCCTGGTTTTATATGGAAAGCAACATCTTTTAATGCCCAAAAATATTCTTTTTTTGGCCTTTTACTTTTTGGCTTAAATAAATTTATAAAAAATAATTTTAATGAAAAATTTTTCTCAATTCCAAGATTAAATTTCATTGATACATTGTCTACTTCTATCATATTTCCTCCTAAATTACACATAATATATAAATTTATCTTGAGTTTTCTTAAATACAATTACTCCAATTATAAGTACTAACACTGATGAAATTAAACAAGTAAGCCATGTAAATGGTTGTGGAATCCTGCCATATAACATTATCTCTCTTACAAAATTTATATAATGGTATAATGGATTTAATTTTAATATTATTTGTAAATTTGAAGAAATCATTGTAATATCATACATTATTGGAGTCAAATATGTCCAAATCATTATTACAATACCATAAATATAAAACATGTCCCTTAAAAATACTGATATTGCTGAAAGTATAAATCCCATTCCCAATGTAAACATAAATAGACATATATATGCATAAGGTAGAAACAAATGAAAAATATTTACTCCTGTACCCGTAGCAAAAAGCACAATATATAAAGGGATTAATGTAAGTAAAAAGTTTATTCCTACAAATAAACATTTCGAAAGTGGAAATATATATTTAGGAATATATATTTTATTTATTAATCCAAAATTTCCTACAACTGAACTCATAGATAAATTTGATGCTTCACTAAAGTAGTTAAACATAATTAAACCTGAAAGTAAATATGCCAAATAGCTTACTCCTGGTGTACTAAATTTAAATACATTTGAAAATACTATTGCCATAACTGCCATAGTTAAAATTGGATACAAAAGACTCCATACTATTCCTAATACTGACCTTTTATATTTTACTTTAAAATCTCTTGATACTAATTGTTTTAATAAAAAAGAATATTTTTTCAAATTTGTTATAACATTTTTTACAAACATTTTTATTTTTCCCTCCGCAATTTTTTACATTATATAACAAAAACTAAATTTATTCAACACTTTATAGTGAAATCTTTATTTGTTTGTTCCGTAAGCAAAACTCCATATATCATTGCAAAATAAATAGTAAATCCTAAACTATTTAATAAATTACCAGAACAATATGATATACCAAATGTAAATACTATTAGTCCTATACATAAGTATGAATATTTTGTAATGTTTTTAAATTTTACTTTAAACATTTTTATTGTTTCTATAAACAGAATATTAAAATATGGAAGGAATACTAAAATTAAACCTATTATACCTAAAGCATAATATTGCACAACAAAATCTTTTTCGATATTAAATATATTTTGTAATCTCGTATTTGTAATTCCTAAATACTTATCAAAGTCATTATTGTTTATCTCCATAACTCTTTTTACAATCTCTTCTTCTACATATCTATTGTTTGAAATTAAAGTTCCATCTCGTTCTACAAAAGAGTACCAAAAATCTGTATCATATTCGTAAGGATAATTGTCCATATAAAATTGCTTTTTTAATTTCTTCTCTTCAGCTATTTTTTCTATATATTGCATTTTCTGGCTTTGTTCATCTAATATATTTTCTTCACAAATTTGCTCTTGCTCTGCTATATTTATTGATTCTCCTTTGTTTTCAACACTTATATTGTTTTTTAAATATTCTGTTTTCTCTGCATCTTCTTTATTGGTTATCTCTTCTGAAAATGTACTTATTATAGTTTTTCTTTCATTCATTCTATCAAACATTGGATTAAATGGTATCGCAATAATATAGAAAATAATAGGGAAAACTAATAATAAAAATGATTTATTAATATTTCCTTCTTTATTTATTAATTTATCAAAGAATATAACACATATCACCAAAGCAATATCTACTGCTATGCCTATTACTGCTACTTTTGTTGCCAAAAGTATTAATGCCCAAATATTAAAAAATATTACTATTAAATCTAACTTTTTATGTTTACTATCTGCAATATCCAACATTAAAATTGGTAATAAGATAATTAGGATTGCGCTTATTTGATTTGCATATTCGAAAAGCCCTTTAGATGCTAAATCTTGATAAGTATAATTATTTTCATTGTTAAACCACTTAAAAAATGATGCCTCGATTTTTTTATCGCTATAGCTACCATAAGATATTCCAAAGATGTTTGTAATAATAATTATTAAACTCATGGTAATTACAATGCTTTTTATTATATGTTTAAGTGGAATTTTAGATTGATAAAGGCAATATATCAAAAGAAAAGGTGTTAACATTTTTACAAAATATAAGCCTTCTTTAATTGCAGAATAGTTAAAATTATTTGGTACAAATGAATTAAAGTGTATAGCATTTATATGGTGGAATATAAAATAGATAAAGAAAACCATTACATAAATGGCTAAATAATACTTTTGCTTGTTTTTGTCATTAATAAAAAAGTATATAAATAAGAGTCCGATTACAATAACTCTTATTAAGGTTGATATAGAATTATAGAATATTTTCAAATCAAAAATTGGTTGTATCATTAAAAAAATCATTAATATTTTTTCTATTAATTTTTGTTGTTTTATTGTTTCCATTTTCTCCTACCCATCTTTATTTTTTTCTCTTAATTTTAATATGTCTTTATAGCCTATTGCACCAATTGCAATAACAATAAGCATGAACGATAAAGCCTTCCAAGTTCCACTTTCTAATAATATAATAGCAAACATTCCTAATACTGCCGTCATAACATATATCATAAATACTGCCTGTTTTTGAGTATATCCTCTCTTCATAATTTTATGGTGCAAATGCTCCTTATCTGCTTTAAAAATTCCTTTTATTGATTTTGTTTTTACAAATCTTCTTATTATTGCCCATATTGTGTCAATAAGTGGCAATGCAAAAATAATCAATGGACATACAATTACTAAAGCTGTATATGTTTTAGCTATTCCTAATATTGATACAATAGAAAGTGTAAATCCTAAAAAGTTTGATCCTACATCTCCCATAAATGTTTTTGCTGGATTAAAATTAAACGGTAAGAATCCTGTTAGAGCTCCTGCCAAGGCAGTTACCAATAAAATCGCAATCATTGGTGAACCATTTAATGCAAATATTATTAATAAGGAAAAGCATGAAATCAAGCAAATACCTGTTGATAAACCATCTAAGCCATCTGTTAAATTTATAGCATTTGTTATTCCAACAATCCATATTAATGTTATTATTTTTAGTATATTTGCATCATATATATGTATGTTGAATATTTCAATATCTATTTTATCAATTTGAATACCACTATAAATTATAATTCCTGCCGCTAATATTTGCCCTATTAGTTTAACATATGGTTTAATTCCTTTCCAATCGTCAAAAAAACAAAATATTACTAATACAATAATACCTATAAATATTCCTATTAATTTATTAGCATAATCAGATAAACCTATTATGCTAATAGTTTTTTCTATATTCATAACAGTTAATAAATAAATAACTGATATCGCAAATCCTGCAATAATTGATAGTCCGCCTAATCTTGGCATTGGTATTGTATGTATTTTTCTTGAATTTTTTGGATTATCTATTGCTCCAATGCGTTTTGCTAATCTTATTGTATATGGTGTTATAACATATGATGTAATAAAAGCAAGCAAAAATGCAATTGAAATATCTCCCCACATTTTAAAATTCTCCTTCTTTCTATTTCCGTAAATATTTTACTATTTATTTATATCAAAGTCAAATAAAAAACTACCTTTTTAATAGAATAGTTTTATTCCTATCGTTACTAAATAACATTTTTATAGATACAACAGCTACTTAAAAGATGTATTAAATTAGAAAGCAATACTATTATGGAGTATTTTTTATCTAATTTAATTATTACATTACTTGACTTTATTGGAAAAATGAAAGATAATATGCTTGAACTTGAAGTAATTTAATTTTGAAGGATTGTTGAAGTATGAATAAAAATATTTTAATTATTGTTAATCCAAATGCCGGAAAGGGCAAGGTTCAAAAGAAAATTCATAAAATTGCTAATAATTTTTCAAAGCAAGATTATGTTGTAGATATAATTTATACTAAAAAGAATTATTCTGCAAAAGATATAATTCAAGATTATAAAGGTCCATTACAATTAGTTATTTGTTGTGGTGGAGATGGTACTTTAAATGATTTAATAAATGCTGTTATGTTATTAGAAAACAAGCCAAAGATCAGCTTTATCCCACTTGGAACAATGAATGATTTTGCAAATACAATTCAATTATTTAAACATAGATTTTTTATGAGAAACAATATGAAAAATTGCAAAACTATAAAAGCTGATATCGGAAAATTTAATAATAAATATTTTAATTATGTTTGTGCTTTTGGTGCATTTACTATGGTACCTTATGTAACAAAACAATCGTTAAAAAAAGTTTTTGGAAAGTTAGCTTATTTTATTGTTGGTGTGCGATACATAGCGAAAATTAAAGCATATAATGTAAAAATAGATGTAGATGGCAAAATTATAAAAGATAATGTTATTTACGGCTCTATAAGCAATTCTAAATCTATTGGTGGTTTTCAATGGTTTAGAAAAAGAGATATAGATATTGCAGATGGTAAATATGAAGTGGTTCTCGTAAGAAATCCAAAATATAAAATAGGTATGATTGCTATTGTTTTTAATATATTATTTAAGCAATACAATAATAAAAATTTCTTATATTTACAAGGAAGCAACATCAAAATTAATTCATCTATAAATTTAAAATGGACATTAGATGGAGAATATGGTGGAAGACAAAAGGAAGTAATCATACAAAATAATAAAAAAGCCTTAGAATATGTCATTCCCGGATTTAACATTTAGAAAAGGAAGGTAAAATATGTCTAAAGATTTAAACATAAATGATATTTGTAAAATATGTAAAGGAACTTTGCTTTGTGGAGATGGAAATATTATTGCAAATAAATTTTCAATTGATACTAGAACTTTAGAAGAAGGAAGCATATATATTGCAATAAAAGGAGAAAGCTCTGATGGCAATAAATATGTAAATGAAGCTTTTACTAAAGGTGCACTGGCTTGTATTATTGATGAAGATATCGATACAAAAAAATACATTAATAATACTATTATTAAAGTAGAAAATGGAATAAAAGCTTTACAAGATTTAGCAATATATAAAAGAAATTTATATAATATTCCTGTTGTCGCAGTTACGGGGAGCGTTGGTAAGACTAGTACAAAAGATATTATTGCGAGTGTGCTTAGTCAAAAATTTGATGTTTTAAAAACTGAAGGTAATTTTAATAATCATATTGGCCTTCCTCTAACATTACTTAATTTAAAAGACCACACTGCTGTTGTTGTAGAAATGGGTATGAACCATCAAGGAGAGATTTCTATTCTTAGTAAAATCGCAAGGCCTACAATTGCAGTTATTACAAATGTTGGGAGTTCTCATATTGGAAATCTTGGTTCAAGAGAAAATATTTTAAAAGCTAAATTAGAAATATTGGATGGATTGCAAGAAAATGGCACTTTAATTATTAATAATGATAATGATTTATTACATAATTGGAATCAAAGCGTAAATAGAAATAATATTTGTACTTATGGAATAGAAAATACAAGTGATTTTGTTGCAACAAATATTTTAGAAGGAAATAATTTCTCATCATTTATAATTGATAATAACAAAATAAAAGTTCATGTAGCTGGAAGGCACTTTATCTATAATGCTCTTTCTGCATATTGTGTTGGAAAATTTTTACAAATTGAAGATGACAAAATTATTAAAGGAATTTCTAAATTTGAACTAACTTCAAAAAGAATGGAATTGAAAAAAACCGATACTGGAATGCAAGTTATTGCAGATTATTATAATGCTAGTTATGAATCTATGAAAATGGCATTAGAAGTACTCTCTAAATCCAATGCAGAAACCAAAATTGCTGTTTTAGGAGATATGTTAGAACTTGGAAATTTCTCTGAAGAACTTCACAAAAAAGTGGGAACATGTGTAAAAGATAATAATATAGATATTTTAATAACAGTAGGAAAGCAAGCAAAATATATAGCAAAACAGGCAAAAGATTTAGGACTTAATGACATATATATGTGTAGTAATAATCAAGAGGCAGTAGAAATTTTATCTAAAAAAGCTACTCCAAAGTCTAGCATATTGCTCAAAGCCTCTCATGGAATGCATTTTGAAGAAATTGACCAATCTATTAAATAAGGAGATTTATAAATGAATTTAAAAGATATAGAAAAAATTGTTAAAGGAACTTTATCAGACAAACGCTTTTACCATTCTGTTTGTGTAATGAATAAATGTGCAGAATTAGCAAAAAAATATAATATAGATGTAGAAACTGCAAAAAAAGTGGGACTTGCACATGATATTGCAAAAGAAATGACTACTGAAGAAAAATTAGCATATATTTCTGCTAATAATATTAAAGTAGAAGATGTTGAAGTAAACAATCCTGGATTGCTACATGCAATAATTGGTGCAGATATTGTAAAAAAACAATTTGGTTTTTCAGAAGAAATGTGCAATGCTATAAAATATCATTCAACAGCTAAAGAAGACATGACTTTGCTGGAAAAAATTGTATACATTTCTGATTGGTGTGGAGACGATAGGACCTTTGAAGAAGCCAAAAATATACGAAATATTTTAGTCGAGTCTGATATTGACTCTGCAATTTTATACTCATTTGATGTAATAATAAAAGAACAATTGGAAAATCGAACTGAAATTCATTTAAACACAATAAAAGCACGAAATTTTTTATTAAGGAGATAAATTAATGAGATTTATTCATATGGCAGACATGCATTTTGATACACCTTTTACTTTTTTGAATTCTAAAGAAGATTTAGGAAATATTAGAAGATTAGAACAAAGACAAGTTTTTAAAGAAATTATTGAATATATTAAGCTAAATAAAATTCCATACTTTTTTATATGTGGGGATTTATATGAACACCAATATGTAAAAGAAAGTACTATTGAATTTATTAATAATTTATTTAAAGATATTCCAGAAACGAAAATATTTATTACCCCAGGAAATCATGATCCAATTTTAAAAAATTCATTTTATAATAATTATAATTGGAATAATAATGTTTATATATTTAATTCAGACATCGGTATTTATGAATTTTCAGATGTTGATATTTATGGTTTTGGTTTTGATGATTTTTATTTTAATAAAAATTTAATCGGGAAAATTAAAATAAAAAATAAAAATAAAATTAATATATTATTAACACATGGTACATTAAATGGAAGTGCCATCGGTGATATAAATTATAATTCAATGTCTGAAAGCACTCTAAAATCACTGGAGTTCGACTATGTTGCACTTGGTCATATACATAAAAAAGATATCAAAAATAATATTGTTTATCCTGGTTCTACTATTTCTTTAGGATTTGATGAATTAGGAGAACATGGAATATTAGATGTTAATCTAAATAAAGATTTTTTAAACATTAATTTTATTCCTTTTGATAAAACCAGTTTTGAAGAAATTAATTTAGATATATCTGAAATAAAAACCGAAGATGAATTAATTGAAAAAATAAATAATTTAAAATTAAATAAAAATAATTATTATAAATAATTTTTTTTGGAATTAATTTATTCGAAATAAATATAAATAAAATATTAAAAATAAATACTCAAAAAAATATTTTAAAAATAAAAAATGAAACAAAATCTAATATTGATATAGAAAAAATCATGAAGCAAAATAATTTAAAAAGTTACTTTGTGTCAGAAACATTAAATCCAGAAAATGGAAATTTCTTTACTGAAGAAGACTTAAAAAAAGTACTTGAAATTGGTCTTAATGCTCTTGGCAATTAGTGTACATAATTTTCGTTTTTTAAATGAATATTTCTTCTAAATTTCTCGAAAATGTTCTATGTTTTCTTACGGATATCTAGCGAAAATGGGGAAGGTGTTTTTTTCCATTTTTGTTTTCATAATCTCTGTTTGTCATCTTGACATCTCGTTAAAAATCCTGTTTTTAACTTATCTTATATCCTTGATCTATAAAATTTATATCCAGAAATTTTCCAGAAATTTCTTCTTCTGTTTCAACTCTTTTCTGTTTGTTATGTATACTGTTGTCGAAAAACTTCATCAAATTATAAATGTATTCCACGCCATTTTTAATGATTAATGATTATTATTTTATTATTTTATTATTATTTTATAATAAAATAAAAAAACTACCAAAAGGTAGTTAATTATCAAAGTGGTGTCCGCGA